>Ga0209636_10005235_pt1 | contig 13248 bp, 8 predicted proteins | sample DeeMarSWOR152_54_FD_187464 | JGI IMG/M metagenome (GOLD analysis project Ga0209636, IMG submission 187464) | Marine sediment microbial communities from White Oak River estuary, North Carolina - WOR-1-52-54 (SPAdes) (version 2) | ecosystem: Environmental > Aquatic > Marine > Intertidal zone >...
AAAGCGCTTCCAAACAGACCAGAGATCAAAATTGCCTTTGATGAATGGAATTGCTGGGCGTATCGGATGCCGTATGAACAGGTCGATTTTGCATTGAGGGATGGGCTTTATACCGCCGGTGTGTTCCATGCTTTTCGAAGGCAGCATAAGGCGGTGACATTGGCAAATTTTTCAAAGGTCGTAAATGCGATTGCTATGATAAGGGTAAATCAATACGGGATGTTCCTGAATCCTCAATATCTTGTGTTCAAGATGTATTTAAATCATTCAGGACCGATATTGCTCGGAACCGATGTCCAATGTGACAGCTTTCCTGCCCCTGAATATGAACAAGGACGACCTCAGGCAATAGGCCATATACCCTATTTGGATGTTTCTTCGACAATGAGTGAAGATGAGAAAACAGTTTATGTTGCAGTTATTAATTTACATGTAGATAAGAATATTAAAACCCGGCTATCGTTCGATAAATGGGATTTTTCTTCAAATGTAAAAATCTTTGAACTCTATGATGATGATTATATGGCGGAAAACACGTTTAAACATCCGAATAGAATATCCATAACAGAAGATTTGTTAGAAGATGTAGATAATTCAACTATGTTTAATTTCAAAGCGCATTCGGTGACAATTATGGAATTCAAAAAATATCAATAAGTTTATTCATTTGAGGAAAATATTATGAGCAAAATAAGCTCAATCTCCAGAAGACAATTTTTACAGCAAACCTCACAAGCGTTAGCAGGAAGCGCCACATTAGCCACATCGTCCAGATTGTTCGCAACTAAACAAAAATCAAATACCAAACATCCCAATTTGTTATTTGTCTTTGCAGACATGATGCGTTCGCAGGCAATGGGTTGCATGGGCAATGAACAGGTGATTACGCCTAACCTGGATCAATTAGCAACAGAAGGTGTTCTGTTAACGAATGCTATCTCCACCTATCCGATATGTTGTCCTTATCGTGCGAGTCTGTTGACTGGGCGTTACCCTCTGAGTCATGGAGTCATTACAAATGGTCCCCCTCTGCCACAGGATCAACTGTGTATAGCAGAAGTACTTAAGGAAGCAGGTTACCAGACAGGATACATTGGTAAATGGCACCTCAATGGTCATCACATCCCTGATCGACAATTTGTGCCTCCTGGTCCTAAACGTCAGGGGTTTGATTACTGGGCAGCAATCAACATAAATCACAATTACTTCAATGGATTCTATTATCGAGATACAGATGAAAAGATACAGATCGAAGGCTGGGAACCAGACACTCAAACGGATTTGGCGATACAATATATGGAAGAACATAATGGCGGTCCGCCGTTTTGCCTCTTTCTCTCCTGGGGACCACCACACGATCCCTACATCGCTCCTGAAAAATTTCTGAAAATGTATAATCCTGATAAAATAAAACTGAGGGGGAATGTATTTATTGCTAATAAAAGTATTATAGCAAAGTATTATGCGGCTATTACTTCATTGGATTGGAATATGGGGCGCTTGATGGAAGCAATGGATAAAATGGGTATAGCAGATAATACCATCGTGGTGTTTACATCCGACCATGGTGATATGCTTTTCTCCCTCTATCTTTTTCAAAAACAATGGCCCTATGAGGAGTCTATTTCAGTGCCATGTATTATTCGATATCCAAAAAAAATCAGAGCTGGACAGGTCAATGATGTTTTGTTGGGGACACCAGACATAATGCCGACTCTTCTCGGGTTAATGGAGCTGGATATCCCAAAGACAGTAGAAGGGAGGGACTTATCTCCGTTAATTTTGGGAAATGTCATTGAACAAGAGCCAGATTCTGTTCTCATAGAAGTAATCACTCCCTGTGCTCGTGTTCAGGATCGAACTGGCATGCGTGCCTGGCGGGGAGTCAGGACGAAGAGATATACTTATGCCCGGTTCAGGGATGAAGATTGGATTTTATTTGATAATGAATTAGACCCATATCAGAGACGAAATTTGGTATATAATTCCGAATACACTGAATTGAAGGAAAAACTTAATGCTAAATTGAACGAATGGCTCAAGAAAACGAATGATCCTTTCCTCCCTGGCTCTGCTTATTACAATATTAGAACGGAAATGATTCACGACAGACCACCACTGTGGAAGGAGGAAAGGTAAAATGATTTTAGAATTTTATCGAATAATTTAAACATTGAATGTTTGAGAAAGGATGGTAACATAAATGAATTTTAGTAATAACCATTTTGAAAAGTACAAAAACAAGGATTATCTTACTAGACTGTTCTTTTATTTTTCAATTATAGTTTTGATAATTACAATAACCTGTGTGATTATTTTCAGTGGATGTGGAGGAGGTCCCTCTGTCCATTGGTACCAAGTGACCGATGATGAGGCTGATGGTTTTATAGCAGTTACACCAGAGTCGGGAATCGCAGGTGAATTGGGAACATGGACTGTTATTTATAAAGCAGGTACAGCAGGAATAGCCACCGGTGGTGGAATTCGAATTCAATTACCTGATACCTGGCATGCCGGGCTGAGAAATTCTGCTAACCGCCTTCAAGCGACAGAACCACAAAATATTCATTGTATCTCTTCTCATTGTTCAAATCCAAACGTAAAACTCGAGACAATTGTCGAGGGACAAAGCGACATGAAGCTCGTCAAAACACGGAGGATCGGTCTCGATAATCGAAATGAGCGATATGTGTATGTTGTAAGAGTTACAATTGTTCAAGGCCGGCTAAAGGAGGGAGATCAGATTTCGATTATCTATGGCGACACATCTCAAGGAAGTCCCGGTATGCTGGCTTCTGTTATCAGAACCGAGCCTGAACCAATCCTTTCGTCTATTGATACTAAGGGGCAAGGCAAATTCAAGCCAGGCTCGATGGATCAAAAACGTAACAAATCTAGACCAATGATCCAGTCGATTAGTGGTCCTCCAGTTGAGCTATTAGTCAATGGTCCGAGCACTTTGGTTGTTGGGCAAACTGCACAACTGCACATTGCGATCGTTGACCGATTAGCCAATCCTGTTATGTCCTTTGATAAGCCTCTTATGTTGAAAACGTTCGGACCTGATGTAACTATCGCAACAAAAACAAAGATATTACCCAGCGATGGATGGACCGGAGGAGGCTGGACTATTGTAGAGTTCACACCGAATGAACCCGGTGTACTTTCAATTACCGTCGAAACTGAAGGAATGTTTTCTACCAGTAATCCCATGATCGTTTATGAAGAGAAACCTCGATTATCGATTTATTGGGGAGACTTACATTCGCATACAAAGTTCAGTTGGGATGGAGTCGGTAATGGTTCATTTGATTATGCAAGATATGTTTCAGGCCTGGATTTCTATGCCATGGCAGATCATAATATAGCGAGTGTTCCCGACTCTATCCCTAAAGGGCTTTCAAATTACAATTGGGATGAATATAATGCATTAACCGATCAAAAATACGTTCCAGGTAATTTTGTCACATTACATGCCTATGAATGTTCATTTGGTGAGCCTTATGGACATCACAACGTTTATTTTCGAGGAAAATCTGGAGCTCTGATGAATCCTCAAACTTGTAATTTATCACAACTATGGGAAGCATTAGTACCGGGTCAAGCACTCGCCTTCCCACATCATACAGGTAAGTTCCCGGTCGGAATTAAGTGGAAACCTCATGACGAAATATTTCGGCGTAACATCGAAATCTATTCTGGTCATGGTCTGAGTGAAGCTTACAATCCCGATCATCCACTTTCGTTTGAAAACAGTGTCTTCACGAAGCAAAGCAAGTCGGCACCTGCCTCACAAACTGTACAGGCTGCATGGCTTGAAGGATTACACCTGAGTACGATCGCATCTTCAGATGAACACAATTCGCATCCTGGTCAACCTCATTATGGCATTGTAGCAGTGATGGCGCCAGAACTCACACGCGAGGCGATATTCGATGCCCTATATTCCCGTCGCACTTATGGCACAACAGGAGCACGAATAATACTGGATTTCAGCATTAATGGTACAGCAATGGGGGGAGAAACGACTTGTAAAGGAACACCTCAAATTCTAATTCATGCCATTGGTACGAATACCATAAAAGAAATTGATTTACTACGTGGTACAATTAATTCATGTTTTTCTGTTATCAAACGATGGACTCCCCTGAGTAAAGAAGCGAAGGTTAAATTCGAAGACCTGAACATCAAAGATGATGCCATTTATTATGTACGACTCATGCAAAGTGGAAAGATTCGAGGACTTCCACCAATGGCCTGGTCAAGCCCGATTTGGGTTCATTATGTACAAAAACTATAGAGGACAAATTGATACATAAAAAGATATTGGTATTGTGGGGATTTGCTTTTATAACGCTCTTTAGTCAATTGGCACAAGCAAAGGGAAAAATTTACGCTTTTCCCGATGCTGAGGGCTGTGGTGCATATACTCGTGGCGGACGAGGCGGAAAGATTCTGTTTGTCACTAATTTAGAAGACTATGATCCTCTTAAGGAAAATCCTATCTCCGGAAGCCTGCGTGCTGCTTGTGAAACAAAAGGTCCGCGCATTATCATTTTCAGAATATCCGGTACAATTCCACTAAAGACTGTTTTGATTATCACAGAACCCTACCTGACCATTGCTGGTCAAAGTGCACCAGGTATGGGTATCTGTCTTAAAAATTACCGACTTCAAATTGCAGCCAATGAAGTTATTATTCGCTATCTACGTGTGCGTCCAGCGGATAACATGGCGCAGGAAGATGGCTTTCGAGGTGATGAAATCGATGCGATTTCTGTTTATTATGCCCGAAATGTGATTATAGACCATTGTTCGGCAAGCTGGTCCGTAGATGAAACGCTTTCTGTAACTCATTCTGACAATGTTACCGTCCAATGGTGCATGATCACCGAAAGTCTGAATTGTTCTGCCCATCACAAGGGCTGCCATGGATACGGTTCGCTGGTACGGGGAGAAAAAGGGGCCAAAGTTACTTATCATCATAATCTGTATGCTCATCATGCGAACCGTAATCCCCGGCCGGGTGGTCACATCAGTTATAAAGATGATCCAGAGGGTTGGACTTTTGATTTCCGCAATAACGTGATTTACAATTGGGGAGCCGAAAGTGCGGGATACAATATGGATGGTTTGGGGCAACCTGACTGTATTACTAAAATGAATTTTATCGGAAATTATTATATTCAAGGACCGGATTCTAAAGGAAGTCTGGTATTTAATGAAAGGAGTACTCAGGCTATAGCCTATTTCGAGGATAACTGGATGAATGGAGCCTGTCCCAATGATCAGTGGAGTCTGGTTTCATTTGGAAAAAGGCGTACTGAAGAACAGAAACAAGCATATAAATGGTTAAAACCTTTTAAGGTCTCCCCAGTTACTACGGATAACGCTTATACTGCCTTTCGAAAGGTGATTGCAAATGTCGGAGCAACGCTACCAGTACGGGACGCTGTGGATGCTCGTATTATAAGTCATGTCATAAATAAATTAAGTGGAAGCGGGGATTTTGGTTGTATTATCGATGATGAAGAAGATGTCGGCGGTTGGCCCGAACTAAAGTCCATCCCAGCTCCGGAAGATAAAGACGAGGATGGAATGTCAGATGCATGGGAAATTAAGAATGGATTCAATCCTAACGATCCTTTGGACGCTTCTTGGGATCAAGACAAAGATGGATATACTAACATCGAAGAGTTCTTTAATGGTACTGATGCCATTAATAGAAATACCAATTAATCAAATAGGATTCATTTTATTATTAAAATTTTCAAGCCATTATCCAGGCGATTAATTGACTGAATATAGAGGAGGTGTAATTTGTTAAAAAGAAACAAACATCGTATTAAAAATATTTCAAACATTACAATTATCCAATCGACTGTACTATTTATACTTAGAATTGCAATTGGTTGGCATTTTCTTTATGAAGGTCTAGTAAAACTTTTAGATCCGAATTGGACATCTGCTGGTTATCTTGTTGAATCAAGATGGATTTTTTCGAGTTTTTTTAAGTGGATCGCTAATAATTCGTCTGTGTTAGAAGTTGTTGATTTTCTGAATATTTGGGGATTAATTTTAATTGGATTAGGTTTATTCTTTGGTTGTTTCACTCGTATTGTTAGTATAGCAGGTATTTTTCTGCTATTGCTTTATTATATAGCAATGCCTTCTCTTCCTGGATACATTAATAGAATATTTACAGAAGGTAATTATTTGATTATTAATAAAAGCTTAATCGAGTTAATCGGCTTATGTATTTTAGCAATTTTTCCTACGGGTACCTTTTTAGGATTGGATAGAATCCTGATGCTGAAAAGAAAGAAAGATTCAAGTTTAAAAACTGAACCTGCGTCCGAAGAAGTTTCAGATCATCCCATCAATAAAGAATCCTTACTTATTAATCGAAGGGAAATATTAAAAAGTTTTGCCGCCTTGCCGTTTTTCGGTGCTTTTATCTATTCTGTTTTAAAAAGACATGGGTGGAAAAGTTTTGAGGAAAAACAGTTAATGGAAGCGATTAATGGAGATGTTAGTGCTATTACCAGCGCAAGTATTAAAACAGTTCGCCTTTCAAGTTTGAAGGATTTAAAAGGTAAAGTTCCACATGGACAAATTGGTAACATAAAAATTAGTCGGTTAATTTGTGGAGGAAATCTAATCAGTGGTTTTGCTCATTCAAGAGATTTAATTTATGTATCTTCTTTTTTGAAACAATACTTTACTGATGAGAAAGTCATTGAAACACTTCAGATATGTGAAGCCTGTGGAATCAACACAGCGATTTTAAGAACTGACAAAGATACGATCAGAATTTTACACAAATATTGGAAAAGAGCAGGAAAGATACAATGGTTAGCACAAACTTATCCCAAAGAGACTGATTTGACTGGTAATACTCAAATAGCGATTGATAATGGAGCTATAGGTGCTTTTATACAGGGTAATATTGCAGACAGATTTATTCTGAATAATCGTATTAACTTTGTCGAAAAAGTCATATCATATATTAAAAGCAAGGGGATTATTGCTGGTGTAGCGTGCCACCAATTAGAAGTGCCCGTAACAATGGAAACTGCGGGAATAAATCTTGATTTCTATATGAAAACTCTGCATTGTGGAGATTACTGGTCATTTCAACGTGAGGATCAATTTGTTAATGTCGTTGATAACAAGCACGATAATTATTGGTCTCTGACACCGGAAAAGACAATTGAATTTATGAAGGAAGTAAAAAAACCATGGATTGCCTATAAAGTTTTAGCGGCTGGAGCTATTCATCCCAGAGTAGGTTTTAAATATACTTTTGAGAACGGAGCCGATTTTGCATGTGTGGGAATGTTTGATTTTCAGATTATTGAGGATGCCAATATCTTGTTCGATGTATTATCAGGGAATCTGGACAGAAATCGTCCCTGGAGAGCGTAACTTAATCGGGATTAATTCTACATAATGAAATTCAACTTCTAGGAATTGTATTACATGGGCGATAACACTATTCTGTTGTCAATCAAATCTTCGTTTTTATTAAAAAAAATTTTAAACCGCAAAGCTGCAGCGATTGCTTTTGAAAAATCTTGGAAGTCAAAGGGTTAAGACAAAAGGTAAGAGGATATGTGAAACGAACGCCGCGTTAGGATGGATTGTAGTATTATATGCAATAGAGAAACTTCAACGATTCGGATTTATTTTTGCCAAACCCGACTTCTGGCAGCAGGTCGGTATACTCAATATCTGAGTTGTTTAAGCTGTTGTAATCAATCATATTAAATTAATAAAATTTCAAAGGAAGAATTATGCGAGGAATTAAATTATTCATCTGTGTTACAATTATCACTTTTATCTTTAGTTGTTCGCGAGAGCAGAAATCTGTCGATCTATTTTTAAGCGAAATTAGAGCAACCTGTGTAACTTTTGTTCGACCGGGCGATATTGATCATTACATCGGTTATCGCATTGTTGAATATAAACCAGAAATTACTGATTATCCAATTAGCAATTATGCAGGACAACCAAAACGGAAAAATTATCCACCTCCTTCTATTCCCGATACAACACTATTAGGTCCTACACTACCAGAAGGAAAGTATACTAAGGATTGGTTGACAAAACATCAAAGCGAACGACGTTATTTTCGATCCTACAACAACGGTGTTGCCTATTTTCGTTATAAAGAAAATGAAGGACTGTATCGAGTTGTTGTATTAAAGGCAGTCGCTGATGGCGTCGAAATTTGGGCCTGGTTAGAAAGTGAGGAGGAAATAGCTGGATCTTTCATCGTCCAGGCGTGTTTCCGTCTCTCGGGTGATACCAATTCACCGTGGCGTCATGGAATGGCAATTGTACCGGAATTGAGTGAATACGATTTGTGGTCAACTGGCGATACACTAAGCCTGACTTATGTACGCCAAAATAATGAATGGCGAAATGTAGAAGCAAAAAAAGAGAAGGTAACCTATTACACGACGGCTGTGGTTACACATATAAGGCAGCAGAATATTGTTGTAGATGAGGAACATATCGTCCCCCATGGACTGATCTTGCGCGAGAGTATGGATGGTACGAATGTCGCGGGAATGTACTGGGAACGGACCAGCCGTGTTTCTAATCATCAACCTGCAGACTGCCTGCATGCATATATTGATCTTGGTCCAGTGCATCCAGGAGAGAAAAATATTGTGCATGGTAAGATGTATTGGTTCAGTGGTAATAAGCAAGATCTTTTAAGGCATTGGAATAGAGATTTTAATAATTAATAAGTAATGTGACTTAATGCAGTTTATTAAGAATATTATACCATTCGGAAATTAAAATCAATTTATATTTTAATTTTTTAAATCTTATGAAAAGTATTAATAATGAAGATAGATCATGTTAAATATTAAAATATTAAATGCAATCGTCTTAGTTACTTTACTATTATTACCAGTCACTTGCGTTAAACAAAAAAAAGAAACGATTAACATCGACCAAAGTCGAGCAAATACTCAGAGCGTAAATCCAAGCCGAATTAAAATCGAGAGGGAAGATTTGTTAAACAGAGCTTTAAGAGGGTGTGACTGGTTGACAGATATTAGTCAAGTTTTGGATATAGCTGATTCCTCCTATGGGGCAATGAAAGGTGAGTATGACACTAAAAATCGAAAATGGAGCTTTTATGGTCCGTTCTGGCATACGGGCCAGGCAGTGCGAACTTTAATGTTAGCGTATAACATGACGGGTATAGAGAAATATTTAAATCATGCCATTTTAGGCGGTGAATATATGATTCGCTATCAAACAATGGATAAAGATGACAAAAAGTTCTACGGATTTATTCATGGGAAAGAATCGAGAGGAGCTAATACGGCATCCCAGGTGGAAGGATTTATGGCTCTTTATGATTTATACGAAGTGACGAAAGACTTAAAATGGTTGCAAAGGTTTCATTTAGCTGTGGATTGGGTCGCTAAAAATGTTTATATTAAAGGTGAGGGATTATTTTATAATGGTTATTCAGCAATAAAAGATGAATTGGCGCCGATTGAAATGTCCCGTCCAACTAATGATGACGCCGTCTTTGGAGTGGCTTACCAGGAATTCGATGATCCGTTATATTTAAAAATATTTCGTGAGGTGTCAGATCGTTTGTTAAAAGATGAAGATCCGCCAGGCAATTGGATGAAGTACCCCCCCTGTCGACCAGAAGTTTTTGAAGGTCGTGGACGGATTCATCCGCGGCATGCCTGGTGGTGGGGCTATCCCATGTTGACCGCTTACGATATACTCGGTGAACAAAAATATTTGGATGCAGGGATTCGCGCAGCACAATGGTATATTGATAACAACAATCTTGATGGAGGCTACTATTATAATGTGACTAAAACTGGTAGTAGACATCTGAGTTTCGATTTTTGTACATCGGCTGTTGGCTGCGCCGTAATTATGTGGACGGATTTGTGGAACAGAACGAATGATGAAAAATATGCTAAAGAAATAGAGATAGCATTAGGATTTTTAATTCGAGCACAATTTAACCAGGATGTTGAAGATCCTAATATAAGAGGTGCATTCTTTGAAGGCTATCTACCTCCTGATGGTACATTAAGTCCTGGATTTTATCTAAGGGACATTGCCACAATTTTTGCTGTCAAAGCTATGTTAAAAACTTTAGCAACTTTTAAAGAGGATGTTTATTATGTGCAGTATTGATTGACTTAAAAAGAAAAATCTTTAACAAATTAAAAACTAAATGGAGGTTTATATGACCGATCTAACACGTCGTGAATTTTTAAGCCGTGGCACCAAAGCAGCCGCTGGTGCTGCTGTAGCCGCAGGGGCTGTAATGAATGCTATTAAGCCCCAAAATGTCCTGGGAGCGAATGATCGAATCAATGTGGCAGTTATGGGGATTCGCTCCAGAGGACGTAAGCACTATCAAGAATGGGTGGGAATTCCAGGTGTCAAAGTAAAAACATTATGTGACGTAGACGAAAATCTTTTCCCTGAATGTGTGAAAGAACTTGAGGAATTGCAGGGGAAAAAGCCAAAGACTGAATTCGACATACGGAACGTACTTGAGGATAAAGATATTGATGTCCTTTCAATCGCTACTACTGACCATTGGCACGCATTGGCGACTATATGGGCGTGTCAGGCAGGTAAACATGTTTACGTCGAAAAACCTATTTCCCATAACATCTGGGAGGGACGTAAAATGGTAGAGGCAGCTCGAAAATATAATCGTTGTGTTGCGGTGGGTATGCAAAGCCGTAGTCTTAAATCGGTTATAAGTGCCATGAAATTCTTGCATGAAGGTAAACTTGGTGAAATTTATATGGCTAAAGGGCTTTGTTTCAAACCTCGAGATTCCATTGGCAGATTTCCAGATGGTCCTTTGTCTGAGGAACGTGATATTTATGTGTGGGGTAATAAGTTGCCTCATTGCGATGTAGATTATCTGAAGAAAGTCCATTATGATTTGTGGTTAGGACCCGCGCCGCTGCGGCCATTTAATCCTAATCGATTTCATTATAATTGGCATTGGTTTTGGGATTATGGTTGTGCCGATATTGGTAATCAGGGACCGCACGAAATGGATATCGCACGTTGGGGTATGAATAAACGCGTCCATCCGAAAAAGATCAAATGTGTCGGGGGCTATTACGCCTTTGATTCAGATCAGGAGACACCGAACACTCAATTTGCGACATTCGAGTATGATGATGGAAAAATCATTCAATTTGAAGTTCGTGGTCTTTATACGAATGCCGAAGATGACATACTCATCGGGAATCTATTCTTTGGTACGGAAGGATGGATGCATCTCAATGAAAATGTCTGGAAAACTTATTTTGGAAGGAACAATGAACCTGGGCCCAGCTCTTCTGATTTAATGGCAGAAGAAGCTTCTGATCCCAATGATCTTTCCGGTACGGGTAGCACATCACATTTTATAAATTTTATAGACACTTTACGATCTGGAAATTGGATGAATCTAACTGCTGATGTTCTGGACGGCCATATATCAACGGCAATGTGTCATCTGGCAAACATTTCTTATCGCTTAGGTCGTGAACTGACATTTGATTCCAATTCTGAAAAGTTTATTCAGGATGAGGTTGCTAATAGTTATTTGACTCGGAATTATCGTTATCCTTATGTTGTTCCTGAAAAAGTTTAAAGACGTGAGATGAAACAAATTGACCTTTTCTGAATTTACGATAATTGCAAATAACGGACATCTGACAATAAATTGAGTAAGTTATTTTATCTCACGTCCTAAATGACTATAGCTAAGGTTATCAAGTTAATTCAGCATATATGTCATTTCGGGCGAAGCGAGAAATCCATCAAATATCCAAAAAAAATAAAACTTACGAGGAAGTAATACTATGAATAAAAAAACACGTAGAGAGTTTATTCAATTAGCAGGCATGAGTACAATTGCAGCTACAATGGCTGTCACAATGAATGCTTCGGCGAAAAGTAAACGATCTGCCGAAAAAGATAGCTCGAAAAGTCTTAATTTGGGCATGGCATCATATACATTTCGAAATTTTAATGTAGACAAAACTATAGCTATGACAAAAAGACTTGGTCTAAAACGCATCTCATTCAAAAGCATGCATCTGCCATTGGAAAGTACGCAAGAACAAATAAAGGGAATCGTAGCAAAGATAAAAGAATTCGACCTTGAGCTTTACGGTTGCGGTGTTGTATATATGAAGAATGAAGCCGAAGTTCATCAGGCGTTTGATTATGCAAAAACAGCAGGAATGAAAGTTATCATTGGCGTGCCTGAGCATAATCTTTTAGACCTGGTGAACAAAAAAGTACAGGAATACGACATTAAATTAGCAATCCATAACCACGGGCCAGGGGATGAGCGTTATCCGAGTCCGCAGAGCGCTTACGAAAAGATTAAAGACATGGATCCTCGAATGGGATTATGTATTGATATTGGACACACGATACGCATTGGTCTCGATCCGACTGAAGATACAGAAAGGTTTGCCGACCGCTTACATGATGTCCATATTAAAGATGTCTCCGCCGCGTCAGAAGCGGGCAAAACTATTGAAATGGGACGTGGAGTAATTGATATCCCAGGATTCTTGCAGACTCTTTTAAAAATTAATTATACCGGTACTGTTGCCTTTGAGTTTGAGAAAGATAAAGAAGATCCTCTTCCCGGTGTGGCAGAGTCCGTTGGTTATGTAAGAGGTGTTTTATCAGTTATATAATGAATTTATAATTAATGTATACTCGTTAAGGGTTGAAATTTCAGTATTTCACCAGTCATTGCGAGAAGCGAAGCGACGATGCAATCTCCTGATTTTCAGCCAGTTATTAGATTGTACCCTTCGAGTATTAAAACTTCGCTTCACTCGCAATGGCTGCATTTTATGAAAATCTTATCCTTAATGAGTATAACTCTTTTCATTGAAATGAAAATTTAATTACTATTCAGGATAATAATTTCATTCTAAGTAAATACTTTGTAATATCATGCTTGCGGATGCAGGCATCTCCCAAAATAGAACTATACCATGTTGTTTATCATGAGATTCCTGTACCGGGGGCATTTCCTTCGGTCGCATACGCAGGAATGACAGACCTGAATAGTTACCGTAGAACTAAAGGTAGTGTAAAAAAGATATGAAACAATAATAGTTAGCGCGGAAGAAAATTTGCCCTCGATCTTGAATTGAAGGAATTTAATAATAGAATATAAAAAATAACACAAAAAGTCAAGCAAAAAATTTT
>Ga0209636_10005238_pt1 | contig 13246 bp, 7 predicted proteins | sample DeeMarSWOR152_54_FD_187464 | JGI IMG/M metagenome (GOLD analysis project Ga0209636, IMG submission 187464) | Marine sediment microbial communities from White Oak River estuary, North Carolina - WOR-1-52-54 (SPAdes) (version 2) | ecosystem: Environmental > Aquatic > Marine > Intertidal zone >...
GCTATTGGGATATTTGTAAGAACCTCACCCCAGCCCTCTCCTTACAAAGGGGAGGGGGTGGGTGTGATGGAACCCTCTCCTTTACAAGGAGAGGGAAAGGGTGAGGTTAAAAGAAATCTATTCTACACCGATCTATGGGGCCTACGAGAAAACAAAAATAACTATCTTTTACAAAATGATATCAAAACCATTAAATGGGAGAAACTAATACCAAAGACCCCCCAATATTTCTTTGTGCCAAAGGATTTCGAGAAAGAAAAAACTTATGAAAATTTCAGAAGCATAACGCAGATTTTTGACGTGTATACCAGCGGAGTGAAAACGCATGATGATAAAAACCTAGTGAAGTTTAAAACAGATGGTAATAAATCTGATAGACCCTATGCTTATAGACCTTTTGACGTCAGAATTATTGAATATGACTTAGACAAGGTAGTAAGACATAGATTCGATGTTATGAAACATTTCTTTTATCAAAATTTGGGCCTTGCAACTTTGAGATCTACTCACCTTGTGCAACCTTTTACGCATGTATTTGTTACGAAACATGTTGCTGATATACATTTCGCAAGTGACCAATCATATCTTTTTCCTCTCTATCTCTACGCCCAAAAAACTGAAAACAAACTCTTCGAGGGCAAGCCGGGTGAGAGAACAGCAAATTTGAATCTGGATTTTGTTAGGGACCTCACCCTAGCCCTCTCCTCAGGAGGAGAGGGTAAAGGAGAACCTCACCCCGGCCCTCTCCTTACAAAGGAGAGGGAGAAAGGGATGGGGAGGGGTAAAGTCCCCTCCTTCCTAAGGAGGGGATTTAGGGGAGGTTTAGAACAAAGAAGAGAACTCCGCAAAAACCCAACCCCCACCGAAAGAAAAATATGGTCAAAGCTCAAGAACAAACAATTGGGCGGATTCAAGTTCAGAAGACAACACCAGATAGATCATTTCATTGTTGATTTTTATTCTCCGGAGTTGTGTCTAATAATAGAAATTGATGGAGACGTCCATGCCGACCCTCAGCAAGCAGAATATGATCGGATGCGACAGACCGAATTGGAAAGCAGAGGGTTTACGGTGGTCAGGTATACTAACAACGAAGTGAGAGAAAACTTAGAGGGAGTTCTTTCGGATATACTCAAAACCTGTGAGGACCTCACCCTAGCCCTCTCCTTAAAAGGAGAGGGGAAAGGTGAGCTTCAGCCTCGTCTGACCCTTTCCCCTGAGCAGATTCTTTCCTACTGTTACGGAATCATGCATTCAGAAACTTATCGTAAAGACTATGAGGAGTTTTTGAGGATAGATTTTCCCAGGATTCCCTTTACTAAAGATTACAACCTATTTTTGGAAATCTCAAAAATCGGTGAAGAGATAGGGAAGCTTCACCTGTTGGAATCTGCCCTTTTGGAGAATCCTATCGCAGATTACCCCATCCAGGGAGAGCATTTGGCCAAAAAGCCTGTCTATGATAAGAAGACCCGAAGATTGTATATAAACGATGAGGAATTTTTCGGCAATGTGCCAGAAGAGGTGTGGGAGTTTGTAATTGGTGGCTATCAGGTTCTGGACAAATATCTCAAATATCGGAAAGACAGAAAGCTGTCACGGGAAGAGATTGAACATCTTCTCAAGGTTATTACTGCCATCAAGTTCACCATTGATAAGATGAGGGTCGCAGAGGAGCTGTTCAAGAAAATCGATCTAAATAATTTGGTAATGTTTGAAAAGAGGTAGAACCTCACCCTGACCCTCTCCTTAGAAAGGAGAGGGAAAATGGAACCTCACCCCGGCCCTCTCCTTAGAAAGGAGAGGGAGAAAGTCCCCTCCTTTTTAAGGAGGTGATTTTAGGGGAGGTTTAGACATGAGACCCAAAACCTCACCCCTGCCCTCTCTTCTCAAGGGGAGAGGGGAAGAAGAGGGTGAGAGACAGAACTACGGAGATTTTGTTGGATGAACAAAGATACCAGGAAAACAATATTAATCATCATCCTCATTATCCTCGTTACCCTCTTGGTGCGGGGTTTACTTTTATATTATTCCAACTACACGGCAGATGACTCCTTCATTACCTTTCGTTATGCAGAAAATATTGCTTTGGGGAAAGGGTTTGTCTACAATGAAGGAGAGAGGGTGTTAGGAACTACCACTCCCTTATACACATTGCTTTTAGCCCTTTTTGTCAAATTTGGTTTACCTATTGTTTGGGTCGCTCGGATAATAAACATTGGGGCTGATTGCCTTACCGGGACCCTGTTTTTTCTGTTATTAAGGAAATTCAAATTAGGTGTGTCAATCTTTGCCGCCCTCTTTTATGTCCTTTTCCCCAGGGTAATTGTTTGGTCTGTCTCCGGCATGGAAACCAGCTTATATGTGCTGTTTATTGTAGCCTCTCTCTATTCTTATTATAAAGAAAATTTCAATTTAACGTTTGTGTTTTTAGGTTTAACCTTTTTGACCAGAGTGGATGGAATAATTCTTGGACTGGCCATATTCATCGACTTTGTTTTTCGATATAAAAAATTCCCCACCAAGATAGTGCTTGGATCTTTGGGAGTTGTTTTACCCTGGCTTGTCTTCTCCTTGGCTTACTTCGGCTCCCCCATTCCCAACTCAGTGGCAGGTAAAAAAGCTTTATACGGTGGAACAATGTATGAAACACCCAAATGGAGAATCTTCTGGGAGTTTCTTTTTTTGAAGATCAAAATAGGTTGGCCTTTGTTGGCGCTCTCACTGGCTGGAGTCTACCAAGTCATAACTAAGGTCAAACCTTACAGAATCATAATGGCCTGGACCTCTTTGTATTTTCTCTTCTTTTTCTTCTCCGAGACTAAAATACATATATGGTATTATGTTCCCTTTTATTTGGGCTATTTGATACTGGTTGCTTTGGGGTTGGATTTCGCTTTTGAAAAAACAGAAAGAATCTGGATGAAATGGCACGACCTTCCCGGTCACAAAACAAAAATTTTTCCGAATCTGAGAACTTTTAGGGCAAGTCTTTTATCTGTGATTCTCATCTTTGCTACTGTTATCTATTTTCATCAGATGAAGCGCACTTTCAGCTTGGTGGCTGCTGAACAAATAGCCTTAGAAGGTATTCATAAGAATATTGGGCTATGGCTTTCAGAAAATGCTCCGACGGGTGACACCGTCTGTGCAACTGATATCGGTTACATGGGTTATTACTCCGATCGCCATATCCTGGATCAGGATGGATTGGTTTCTCCTGAAGCCATTCCTTTTATCAAAAACAGAAACCGTCTCGGTTTGCTTAAAAGGTACAAACCTGCTTATTTTGTAAGCGGATTTTATGGCCCATATTTTTCTCAGGTGATTGAAAGTGACTGGTTTAAAAACAATTACCAAAAACAAGCTACTTTCAATGAGTACTCTGTGAACTGGGACCGGGCAAAAATCTCTTTGGAGGGTTTTGATCTTCACGTTTGTGAGTATAATATCTACAAGAGGGTTTATTCAACAAATTGAGCAACATCAGCCTCCAGCACCACCACCCCAGGAGAAGAGAAGGAGCGGGAAAGAAGAAAATTTAAAATTCTTACCGAAAATTCGAACTGTTTAGTCAGGAGACCAAGGTATGCTTTTAGCCATTGATATTGGAAATACCCATACGGTGATTGGTGTATATGAGAAGGAAAATTTAAAGGAATACTTTCGGGTTGCCTCAAATCATGCCTTGACTGCGGATGAGTGCGGGATTTTGACAAGGCAACTTTTCCAGGAGCTTGACAAAATAAAAGACGTAATCATTTGTTCGGTGGTTCCTGCTTTGACCTCGATTTATGAGGAGATGAGCAAGAAACTCCTGAAAGTGGATCCGGTGGTGGTTAGCTCTGATCTTCCCCTGGGAATAAAGATTTTATATGAGGACCCTAAGGCGGTAGGAGCAGATAGAATCGCCAATGCAGTGGCTGCTTATGAAATTTATGGAGGACCAGCTATAGTGGTCGATTTTGGCACTGCCACCACTTTCGATGTTATCTCAGAAAATGGAGAATATTTAGGAGGAGCCATAGCTCCGGGGATCGAAACTTCATCAGTCAATCTCTTCAAAAAAGCTGCCCAGCTATTTAAGGTCAGCTTAGAACAGCCTAAAAAGGCGATCGGAATCAATACCGAACAAAGTTTAAGATCAGGAATCATCTTTGGGGCAGTAGGACAGATAGAAGAGATTGTGGAAAGAATTAAAAGGGAATTGTTTGAAAACTTCCAATCTCAAAAAAAACCAAAAGTGATAGCCACCGGAGGATTGGCAAATCTGATTGCCAAAGAATCGAAGACGATTGAGAAGATAAATCCCACTCTGACCTTAGAGGGACTGAAAAGAATATACTTTAGAGTTAAAAAATCGAGTAAGAGATAAAAATATCAGCAAAAACAACGAAACTGACCTTTTTCTGTCTATTTTACAGCAAAATCGCCTAAATCTTTGGAAATTTGTTGGATTTCTGGACTTGATTTACAACTAGCAGAAGTTTATTATTGGAAATTCTTTAGCACTCTCTTAAGTGGAGTGCTAACAAAATTCCAGATGGTGCAGTTAGGGAGCGAAAAATGGATAAAAAGCCTGAGCAAGTTCCTGTATTTTCAAGGGTTATGAATGAAATCTCTTCAGCGAAGAGGGACATAGAGTTGGGTCATTCAAAACGGGGTGAAGTAATTGAGAAATTAGAAAACTTCGAAAAGGGCAAACAGAGAACGCTAATTTTGTATATCGCAGATTTTGAAGCCCCGAGTTCTTCTTTAACACTGGAAGACACAATTATACTCTCAGATATACTAAATACGATTGGCAAAGTTGATTATCTTGATTTGTTCATACATAGTCCTGGCGGCGATGGAAACGCTGCTGAAGAAATCGTTGATATGTGCGACAGACATTGTCTAAATGAGTTCCGTGTTATAGTTCCGTTTTGGGCTAAGAGCGCGGCGACTTTGATAGCCTTGTGTTCAGACAAAATAATTATGGGAGAGACCTCTCAACTGGGACCGATCGACCCACAGATTTTGGTAGTAAACATGGATGTTCCACGACTTGTGTCTGGTGTTTCTTTCATCAATAGCAGGGATGAGCTTGTGAAAAAGATCAGAGATGCATCTGATAAAGGGGAAGACCCTTTGCCTTACCTCCAACAAATTTCTACTCTGAATCCCGCCTTTGTTGATCATTGTATTCGTCTTGTAGAATTTACACGCGATTTCGGGGAGAAACGAATGCCTAAACGCATGCTGAAAAACAAAGAGCGTGCACCGGAAAAGGCCCTTGCCATAATTAATAACTTTCTTTCAACTAACAAGCGGTTTCACCATGGCAGGATGATAAAGGCAGACGAGATCTTGAAAGACCCCGAGCTAAAGGATTTAAATGTGGAATATAAAAAAGAGCCAGATGAGTTTTGGAATCTCGTAGTTGAGCTTTTTAGTAGAGCATATATTTATCTACAGCAGTATCCAAAAGAAGGGGTGAAGAGATGTAAATTGATTGAAGGGAAGGACATTAACACAATGAGTACACGAATAGCTCAGCTACCTCCTTTCTAATGTTGCCGATCTCCAGCGTTGATGTCGTGTATCTCGATGAATGTCGGAGGAGGAATGTATATCTTTGATGCGCGCTTGCGGTTCACTAATACTTTTTTCGTTTTTTTAATATATTTATTATTCTCTAACAGTTTTTGAATATCGTCGTAGTCTGTGTTTTTTTTCTTTTTTTTCATTATAGCCTCTATTTAGAGAGTGTTAAGTATGCGAGCTACTTTTATATAATGAGCAATTATCAATACGTAAAGCAAAACTTGTTGTTGTGAACTTTTTACGCAAAATATGTATTGTCTTTACATGTACTAAATAAATATGAAAATACTGATTGTCAAGAGAAAAACTAACATACTATGTTGAATGTCGGCATTTTTGCGCGTAAATTGACTAACTCAAAGAAAGATATTAGCTTTTGTTTAATAATTCAATTAAAATCAACTTAAACAATTAGCAGAAGGAGGAGTTGCTATGAAGGTTAAGCCTTTGGCTGACAGAGTGTTAATAAAACCGTCGGAAGCCGAGGAGAGCAAGAAGGGTGGAATAATTATTCCCGATACGGCTAAGGAGAAGCCTCAGCAAGGAGAGGTGATGGAGGTTGGTCCCGGCAGGGTGACGGATGACGGTAAAAAGATAGCCATGGAAGTTAAAAAAGGAGACAAGGTCCTATATGGCAAATACTCTGGGACCGAAGTTACCATCGATGACGTGGAGTATCTGGTTGTGCGAGAATCAGACATTCTTGCAATTGTAGGATGACCGCTGATATGCACTCTTCGGTGTGTAGACTATTGAAGGGGTGGTGAGGGGTCTATGAACTATGAACCATGAACAATGAACTGATACGATTGGAGGTTGATTAATATGCCTAAAATAATCGAATTTGAAACTTCTGCCAGAGAGAAGTTGAAGAAGGGTATAGATAGAATGGCGGGTGCGGTGAAGGTGACTTTGGGTCCGAAAGGGAGAAATGTGGTCTTGGACAGAAAATTTGGTACTCCCACCGTGACCAAGGATGGGGTGACCGTGGCTAAAGAGATTGAACTGGAGGATCCCTTTGAAAACATGGGAGCCCAGATGGTCAAGGAGGTTGCCTCCAAGACCTCTGATATTGCCGGAGACGGCACCACCACTGCCACAGTTTTGGCTCAAGCCATCTTTCGGGAAGGGTTGAAGAATGTCACCGCCGGTTCCAATCCCATGGCTTTAAAGAGAGGAATTGAAAAAGCGGTGGGGGTGGTAGTGGAGGAACTCAAGAAGATTTCTAAACCGGTTCCCGGAAAGACGGAGATAGCTCAGGTTGGCACTATTTCCGCGAATAACGATAAGTCTATCGGAGATCTAATCGCCGAAGCCATGGAGAAGGTGGGAAAGGATGGAGTTATTACGGTTGAGGAGGCTAAAGCGACAAAAACTGAGCTGGAGGTGGTGGAGGGGATGCAATTCGACCGGGGCTATCTCTCCCCCTATTTCGTCACCAACCCGGACAACATGGAAGCGGTTTTAGAGGAACCTTTGATTTTGATTCACGACAAGAAAATTTCGGTGATGAAAGATCTTTTGCCTATCCTGGAGAAGATCGCCCAGATGGGAAAGCCTTTCTTGATCATAGCAGAGGAGGTGGAGGGTGAAGCCTTAGCCACTCTGGTGGTGAATAAGTTGAGAGGTACTTTAAGATGTTGTGCGGTCAAAGCTCCTGGATTCGGGGACAGAAGAAAAGCGATGCTGGACGATATCGCTGTCCTTACCAGCGGCAGAGTCATCTCAGAGGAAGTCGGTTTTAAGTTAGAGAATACCCAGCCTGACGATCTGGGAAGTGCCAAGAGGATAACTGTGGACAGGGAGAACACCACCATAGTTGAGGGTGGGGGAAAGACCGAAGACATCAAAGGTAGGGTCAATCAGATCAAAAAGCAGATCGATGAGACCACCTCAGATTACGACAAGGAAAAACTACAGGAGAGATTAGCCAAGTTGGCCGGTGGTGTGGCAGTGATCAACGTAGGTGCGGCAACTGAGACCGAGATGAAAGAGAAAAAAGCCCGGGTTGAGGATGCTTTGCACGCTACCCGTGCTGCGGTGGAAGAAGGAATCGTTCCGGGAGGAGGAGTGGCTTTCCTAAGAGCCATTCCTGCATTGGATAAGCTAAAATTGGATGGAGATGAAGCTGTAGGCGTCTTGATCGTAAAGAAAGCCTTAGAAGAGCCAATCCGATTGATTGCGGAAAACGCTGGAGTTGAAGGCTCGATAGTGGTCAATCGAGTCAAAGAAGAGAAAGGAGCTTTCGGCTTCAATGCGGAGACCGAGCAATATGAGGATTTGGTGGTTTCCGGAGTGATAGACCCCACCAAAGTGACCAGAATCGCTTTGGAGAACGCGGCTTCCATTGCTTCCCTTCTGGTCACCACCGAGGCCTTAGTAGCGGAGAAACCAGAGGAGAAAAAACAGGGACCACCTATGCCACCGGGCGGCGGCTACGGTGATATGTATTGATTCTCTCGTCCATAAAAAGAAAAGGCTTCCCTTAAACGGGGAAGCCTTTTTTATTGAACACGGTTTCTGAGTGAGGAAAGAGAGATACCCCCAATTTTTCCTCCCTTGGGCTCCATTTTAGAAACCTAATGGTTTCCGTTATTCTTTATCTCTTTGTGGAAAATGGGGTTAAGAGCTAATCGTAGGAGAACGCTGATTAGAGAGCAAACGCATTTTTCCTTCTCTGAGCAAAAAGAGAACGGGTCGATTTCGCCAAACTGATCCTTTAAAAAAATTCTAAAAAATCTTGACATTTAAACTTGAGGACATTATAATTAGCAAACAAAATCGGAGGAGGACATTTCTTCCTCTGAAGAATAGAAGAAACCATATAAGGAAGGAGAGTTTTATGAAAAAAGTAATTCTATTTTCTCTGATACTCTTTTTGGTGATTTTCAACTGGTCTTTAAATCCAGCCATGAAACGGGCAGAAGCCATCACCAAGGTAAAGCTGCTCTCTCCCTCTGACTCCACCAAGATGATGACTGTTACACCAAATTTTAAGTGGGAAACAGAGAGGGATCCAAGTGAGATAAGAAAGAAGTATCATGTAGTGGTGGCCCGAGATTTTAAGTTAGCCGATCGGCTTTGGGAGGATTCGACCATACTTCATCCAACCCAAAGCATAGACTATGCCGGCGATCCGTTTGTCGAGTGGGAAACCTATTTCTGGAGCGCCAGGGTACAGGTCGATTCAATAAGAAGCATAGACACCAATGGGACAGCAATTGAGACGACCACTGTTACAATATGGTGGGATTTCGTGAGGCCGCGCACCTTTTTCTATACAACCGCTACCTTAATCCAGATTCCCGGCAATCTCCCCACTATTCAGGAGGGCATTATCTGGGCAGCTTCTGGTGACACAGTTCTGGTTAAGAAACGACCCGAGCCATACTATGAAAATCTGAGATTTTACAAAAAGGGTGTAATGTTAGCTAGCCATTTTGTTTTCGATACGACGAAAACTGCAGAAATCGAAAGCACTATAATCGACGGTGGCAAGCTGACACGTGGAGAGGATAACGGAAGCGTGATATATTTTACCTCCAAGGTAGATTCTAGCTCCAAGGTGATCGGGTTTACCATAAGAAATGGCACAGGAACCAAGTCATTTGTGGGTCCGACGGAGAAGGTCAACGGAGGTGGTATATTCTGTGAGCCAGGAGCCACTCCTACCATTGCCTATAATGTGATCACCGGGAATCATGTTCTGGACGAAGGCGGCGGGATCTTTTGCTTCTCGGCGGCACCCAATATATACAATAACATCATTACCCAGAATTCTGCCGGAGGTTCAGGCGGGGCAATCCAATGTTATTTCTCCATCAGGACCAAGCCACCTGCCGGCTCAAGCTCACCGGGAGGGGGAGAAAATGGAGGAATGGAGATTACACCTGAAGCAAGTCCGATACCAATACCCACAGAATTGAATTCAGAAGCAGAAGAGGATAATCTGGAAAACTCCCTTTATCCCAGGGACGCCACCGAAGTCTTCCCCACTCGCTCGTCGGATCCTTTATTTAAGGCGATTCAAGATACCAATAGGCCTCCGGTACCGGTTGTGGATTACTATCCCAAAAAGGAGAAATACTTTATCGGAGACACCATCTGGCTGGACGCTTCTTTGTCTTTTGATCCTGACTCCTTGGATGGTGATTCCATAGAGAGATATCAGTGGATTGGAACGGCCTATTACGATTGTTCCGATCCCACTAAATCCAGACCGATCAGTTCAGATATAAAGGATGCCTTCACTTCAATAGCCTATTTTCCGATTCCTACCCACGAGCTGAAAACTGGCATCTGTGAATTTTGGGTAAGGGTTGAGGATACTCACAGAGAGAGAGTCAATTCCGAGCCTTTTGTTCTCAATATCCAGAGGCATCCGGACGCATATGTTGGAGACCCAATAGGGATCGCGCCTGGCGATACTGTCTGGTTGGATGCTTCAGGTAGCTGTGATATCAATCCCGATGATACCTTACTCTCCTATCATTGGACTCAGATTTCAGGTCCTGTCATGATCACCCTTTCAGACTCCCAGGCAATTGACCCGTATTTTGCAACGCAAGATAGCTCTGTTTATCTGGGAGAGTATCTATTTCAGGTGGTGGTATGTGACTCTTCGGAGAACATTGATGTCGACGTCACCAAAGTTCCTCCTGAAACAACTGTTACTGTAGTTTCAGACTGTGACACAGCCATCGCCATGGTGACCTGCTCTAATGCCCCGGTAGCTGTAGCCCCTCCTGACAGTCTGTCTGGCTATCATATTGATGAACTTGTCCCCTTGGATGGTTCTCTCTCTTGGGATCCTGACTCCCTCATCGGCGACTACGTTGCAGAGTTCACCTGGGAGGGATTAACCCGCACCACCTGCGAGGGGTCATTTTCGTTCCCCATGACTCATAAAACCACCAAAGAAACAACCCATGTTTCTTTTGAGGAAGGAGGCGTTTACGCACTTTCACTCTCCGTTAAGGACAACTTCGGAGTAGAAAGTAAAAACATCGATACTCTCAAGATTTCAGTACAGCTCAGACCAAAGGCTGATGCAGGGCGTGATACCATAGTGGGAAGACTGGCACGTGTCTATTTGATTGGAGACGCATGTGAGGTGAACTGGGACCAGAGGGATTCTTTGAAATACGTATGGATCCAAGACTCACTTACCAATGCAAATGCATTAACCTGGTATGATAGTGTCACCGACGAGAAGCTTTATGAGTATTATGCTGAAAGCCAGATTATCAAGTTTTTTGCTCCGGATGACAGTAGTTTGGGCGGCGTATACCGTTTCTTCTTAAAGGTCGCAGATCCTTATCAAATTGGCGATCCGGACGATATGGTTAAAGTCATCATCAATTCGCTTCCTCGAGCTGTAATCACAGCACCTGCGCAAGCTGATCGGTTTGCTGAAGGTGATACCGTGGAATTGGATGCGTCGGAATCCTATGATCCAGATGTTAAAATTTTCGGTGATAGCTTGCTATTCAATTGGACCGCGGTCAATTGGCCAGACTATCCAGATAACACCCATAAACCTAACATAATAGACTCTGATTTGTCCATCGCAAAATTCGTCCCCCTGGAACACGGAATATATAGGTTTCAGATGCTGGTGCATGACACCCTCTCTTCCAAGCAGCACCCGTCGGTAAAGACTGGTTTTAATATCGATACCGTTACGGTCAGGGTTGACACCACCTTTGCCTATCCCATTATAAGGGCTAATTTGATTTCGTCCAACACTGCTGGCTTGAAAGGGGGAGGGATCGACTGTCTCCAGAGTTCACCGGACATAATCAACAACATATTTTACAAAAACAGAAGCGGTTCTTCAGGTGGAGCAATATGCACCCGATTCTCATCAACTCCTTTCATCAATCGCAATATCTTCTTCGGCAACATCTCTGATGATGCTACTGGTGGTGCCATAGGCAATTTGCAAGCGGAACTCTCCCCAGCAGCTTCCTTTGGATTCAGGCCGAAAATGGTGGTGGCCACTAATGATTTTTGGGATAATGCAGGAGGAGACTTCTATAATCCTTCCGGAGACATTTTCGGCAATATTGAAGATTATCCTCGGCTGATCGATCCCGAATATGGAAACTTCCAGCTGGAATGCAGTTCACAACGTTGTCTTGACGATTCCATTGGATTATTGCTATGGTTATATCCCGACACCTGTGAAACAGCTCCGGCCTTAAGTATGATTTCATTGTCTTTGTTTCAGCACCCGGTGGCCACTGCAGTAGTTCACTTTCTGGTCAATACGGATGTTCCTCTGAAAGCTCCACCAGAGGTATGGATCAGAATCGGAGGGAATTCACCAGAATTGATCAATTTCACCAGCATCTCCTCTACCACCTACAGGGGAGAATTCGTCTTCTCCGCCAGCGGAACTGCAAACATATCAGTTTTTGTCAGCTCCGTTCGGGAGGTACCGGATACTCTCACTAAGGAATTTACCGTGCAGCTAATTGGAGCGGGCAAAATGGGGAAGCTGATCAGCCATGACGGCCGGATCAGGGCTCTGTTCCCCCAGGGTGTAGCGAAAGGCGAGATTTATGCCACCTGCATTCCCGTTTCAGATGATCCACAACACGATTTCAAGGATGAGCAAAAGATAACTTTGGGAGAGGCTTATAAGTTGGGCCCATTATCGGACTTCAAAAAGGAAGTAAGCGTCAATTTCCCACTTGGCGAGTACGACTTAGATGAAAAGGAGAAAACCCTGTTCTCCATCTACAAATATGGAAAAAATGGTTGGGAGAAGCAGACAAGCTTTCTGGATGGAAATTCAATCTGCGCCAGGGTGAAGGAGTTAGGGATCTTTAGGTTGGTTTATGACGCTAATCAGGAGCACATCACTGCAATACCGAAGACCTATCAGCTTTTCCAGAACTATCCTAATCCCTTCAACCCTGAGACCATGATAAAATATGATCTGCCGAACCCGGGTCATGTGACTATCGTGGTCTACAATGTCTTGGGCCAAAAAGTAAAAACCTTGGTGGATGAGCATAAAGACACAGGACACCACACTGTAAATTGGGATGGAAAAGATAAACAAGGAAAAGAGGCGGCCTCCGGCATTTACTTCTATGAAATAAAAACTCCCGGATTTGAAAAAACCAAGAAGATGATTCTTTTGAAATAGATCGACGGACGACTGTCAACGGATCAAATGAGTTAAGCAAAGGAGATTAAAATGCAAAAAACATTATTCCTTCTGACGGTTATTTTAACGGGAACACTCCTTTTTTGCTTTAGCTGTGAAGAGAAAGGGGTAGATAAAATAACCGCAAGTGAATTGATAGAAAAGGGATGGTCAAAATTTGCAGCTGGGAACTTTGCTGGTGCTGGATCTGACTTCAGCGCGGCGCTAAGCATTGCCACTATTGCGAGCGATTCAAGTGGAGCTTTCCTTGGGTTGGGTTGGGCTCAGTTGAGACAAAATCAGGCGGGTCTGGCGGAGAACAGTTTGGTCAAGTATCTTAGCTTCAATCCTGGATTACCTGGATTGAATTATGGGAGGGCTGGACTTGCCTTTGCGTATTCTGCTACTAACAAGTTTCAAGAAGCAGTTGATACTGCCAATGTGGTTCTTTCATCTGATCCTAGCTGGAGTTTTGGCCATGACCCTTCGGTAAATCACTTA
>Ga0209636_10005239_pt1 | contig 13246 bp, 12 predicted proteins | sample DeeMarSWOR152_54_FD_187464 | JGI IMG/M metagenome (GOLD analysis project Ga0209636, IMG submission 187464) | Marine sediment microbial communities from White Oak River estuary, North Carolina - WOR-1-52-54 (SPAdes) (version 2) | ecosystem: Environmental > Aquatic > Marine > Intertidal zone >...
TAACCTGTCCTATGCATGACCACCTCCATGGCCCTGTAATAATCCCTCTGGACTTTACGGTTTGAGATGCGGCAGTAACGCTGCGTGGTGGTGATCCATCTGTGGCCCAATAGATCCTGTATGGTGACCAACTCTGCATCGGCATTGAGCATCTGCGTTGCCATGGTATGGCGCAGAGCGTGGCACGACACCGTTAGCCCGGTCTTTTTCGCGTAATACTCCATCCGTTTCTGAATGGCTCGGATCGATAGAGGCCCATTCCGATAGGTGCCCTTCTCGACGAGGAACACCTTCTGGGTTGTGGATGTTGGCCTCACTGCGAGATAGTCGTCCAGCGCCAGGAGGACATCATCGCTGAGGTAGACGATTCTGCCCTTTCGGGCTTTGCCATCGTGGATGAAGAGCCTCCTTCGTCTCAGATCGATGTCACCGAGGCTGAGACCCGCAACCTCTGCCACCCGCAGGCCACAGCGAAGCATTAGCATGAACATGGCCCGATCCCGAGGGGTCTTGCATGCCCGAAAGAGCATGTCGAGCTCTTCTTCTGTCAGGTGCCGTGGCAGGGGTTTTGACATCCTCTGCCCATAGCCTTTTTTGACCGGGTTAACCAGCTCAAGATCCTCCTCTTGGATCAGGTAGCCATAGAACTGACAGATCCTCTCCAGGTGGCAGTTGATGGTCTTGGGTCTAAGCCCTCTGGCCATAAGAACCTCAATATACTGCACGATTATCCTCGCAGTGACCTCCTCAATCGGCACATCCACCCACCGGAGAAACTGGCCCAGGCTCGTCATATAGTTTTTGACCGTGTGGGGTGAGTCGTTTCGCCTCTTGAGGTATCGTCTGTAGTTGGTGATCCAATCGGTAGGTGCCATCGATTGTCCCCCTTTCTATGATCGCCATGGCCCGAAAGTACTCCTCCTCCCGGGTTTTGTCGGTGAGCCTCGCATAGCGCCTGGTGACCTGGATGCTGTCGTGGCCCAGAAGCGGCTGGAGACACTCCAGGCGCATCCCGGCATTGAGAAGCTCGCTGGCAAAGGTGTGTCTCAGGCAGTGTATCGTATATCCCTTATGGGCCAGTCCAGCTCGCTTCAGATATCTATCAAACATCACCCAAGCACTGCTGTAGCTGAATGTGTTTCTCCCGTGGGCATAGAAGAGAAACTCCTTCTGGGAGTCTCTTTTGTCAAGCCAGCTCTTCAAGGCATCTCGACAATCATCGCTGAAATACACGATCCGGCCACGGCGGGTCTTTGCCCCTTCACGAATGGCGATTCTCCTTTCATCAATGTTGAGCTCACTGACCCTGGTCGCCAACAGCTCGCTGATCCTCATCCCGGTTCGCAAAAGCACCAGGACCATAGCCCGATCCCGGATGCCCTCAACAACCGAAAGGAGCCTTCTGGTATCAGGCGGATCCAAGGCCCGAGGCAGATACTGAGGCAGCCTGAGCCTGATCTTTCGTACTAAAACCTGTGGAGGGACGACCTCTTCCTCAATCAAAAACTGCAGGAACGCATATACTCGGTCCAGTTTGGCCTTCACCGATGAAAGCTTCAAACCTCGATCCTGTTCATGTTCAACGAAGGCCTCAAGATCCCGCCTGTTGAGCTCTTCAAGGCGATCCTTGCCGTTATCTCTGAGACAGGAGAGGAAAAGCTTGAGCGTCCTGAAGGCTTGCACGATGGTCAGGCGCCTGAAGTTTCTGCGGACCATACCCAGCAGATAGCGCTCGAGGTGCTCTCTGCCTGGCAGATCCATGAGAGCAAGCCCTTCAAACATCTCCCGAAGACGCTTGCTCTCAGCGCCCAACTGCCAAGACGGTGGGAAACATGAATCCCTTCGCCGAAGGGCACTAACACTAGGTAAAACAATCGGGGTCATCTCCGCCTCCTTTCCCAAAACCAATAGAAGAACAGGAAGATGATGACCCCGAGCTCATCAGGCGTCAATCATCATTTTGTTACGTATAGGCGTTTCAAATCTTTACCCTTTGGCATCTCGCCTAAATTGCCTGATCCATCTAAACAAAAAAACAAGAACCTTACGACCCTCCCTCAAATAGACCATAGGGACTCTGGTGGAACAGCCACGTAGTGAACTTCTGACCCAACCTCAATGCCAGCAGCATTGGGATTGACCACATGCCACAGACACCCACCGTATCTGTACGAAAACCTCCTGCCGTAAAGGCATGGGTCCCGAACGGGATTCAATCCGCATATCACCTATTCCATGCATCACGGCAGCTTTCATGGCGTACCCTTCAATAGTTCGACGTTGATCAGGTCAATTCAATAGTTCACGTTCCCAACAACAATCGTTTCCCCTTTATCCTACATCTCACCACATCGCCAAAATCTTGTTTCATTGGAGCGAGTATAGGGTATGGGTGCTTGCCCGTCAGGAAGAAAGGCATCGGAGTTTTCGGACTTTCCATTCCCCAGCCGCTACTCTATATATCACCCTAAATTCCTGACCACAGTAGCTTCGAGGCTTTTCTCAGCCAGTCTCAGGAATAATCCCTTCTCCTGGTCACAATGTTTGATCTTATCGTTGACAAAGTTCTTGCAATCTGCTATCGAAAAACCTAGCTTTGCCTGATGCCATTTGGCAAAAAACCAACAATGAGGGGATGATCCCTATCTAGGTAAAAAAAAGGGAAGTGTCACATTGATCAATAGGGAGGAGGTGATGCGAGAGTTAGATTAGATATACAAATATTGCCGTAGTTCTCAATTTGACTCTCAAGGAGGTGATAAAAAATGTCAGCGAAAAAGCTCCAGCTTATAATAGTAAGCATTGTATTGGCAGTAGGTTTGTTTGTTCTACCCGCCATAGCGTTGGCCGGACCACAAATTAGAGTTCTAATGCTAACAAGCCCTGCAATGCTTGCGTTGAGAGATATGATACCTGAATTCGAAAAGAAGTACGGAATAGATGTGGCCTGGCAGGATACCGCCTACGCCGATATACACACTAAGGAAATGCACGATTTTACCGCTCATACTGGACGTTATGACGTGATACAGATGGATAACCCGTGGCTCCCAGAGTTTGCCGGAGGCGGGTTCGTTGAAAACCTCGAGCCGTACATTAAGAAAATGGGTCTGAAGCTAACAAAGGACTATGAGAAGAAATGGCCGCCTGGAGTTGAATTGCATCCAACCATCTACCTAGAAGATGAGTTAGTACCCCTGCTAAACTTCTATGGAAACTGGAAAGGTGATCTGTACTGCATACCGAACATGCCCGGTGTCCAGCTACTTTACTACAAAAAGGACTTGTTTGAAAACGCCCAAGAAAAAGCTGCGTTCAAGAAAAAATATGGATACGAGCTCCAAGTTCCGAAAACGTGGGACCAGTTCCGTGACGTAGCCGAATTTTTCACCAGACCTCCGGACCTGTACGGACTCACATGGTCTGCTGGAAAAGGCAACATGGCTGTGCAAAATTACTACAATATAGCATGGTCATGGGGAGCAGATTGTCTCGCGTTTGGCCAAGGTTTTCCCGATCCCCAAGACCCATTGCATAATATGCCGATATGCAACAGTCCCATAGGCATCAAGGCACTAGAGTTCTTCGTATCCCTAAAGCCATTCATGCCGCCAGGTGTTGCCGCTTATGAGTGGGCTGAGATTACCACAGACTTCATTACTGGCAAAGCTGCCATGATGCTGCAATGGTCAGCCTTCGTCAGGGACGTCGAAGACCCAGCAAAATCGGTGGTAGCGGGCAAGACAGGGTATGCATTGGTCCCCGGTAACCCTAAAGCGCCGGCAAACAACGTGCCAGGCATAGTCCCAGGAGAAGGCTACGCCTCATTAGGAGGATGGGGCCTTGTAATGAATAAAGACTCCAAAAACAAAGAGGCAGCATGGAAGTTCATTGCTTGGGCCTCGTGCTTGGCTATGACGAAGGAAGAGATGGCGAAATACCTCGAGGTCGGAGGCACTAATACTGGCAGAGAAAGTGGCTACTTACTACCTGAAACTAAGTGGTACAAAGTAGGCAGGTATCAAGTGGAACTTGAAATGTACAGGGAACACATCCGACGGAGGCCTGCTATTGCGGAAGAAGTTGAATATGAATTAATTGTGGGGACTGAAGTCCAAAAAGCGTTTGTGGGGGAAAAGACAGCAAAGCAGGCTTTAGACGATGCAGCGAAGGTTATGTATGAACTTATGGTGAGGGGTGGCTACATTCCTAAAAAGCAACCATTTGAATGGCCAACCAAATACGTGAACCCGGATGGAACAAAATCAGGAGGTTGAGCGATAGACTAATACTTGCGATAGAGTTCAATAAAAAGACTAACGCCCCTGACACCAGGGGCGTTAGTCTAATTTTGTTCGGGAAAATATCAACCAATGATTAGGAAATCCTTCTCTCCCTATAGATACATAATTCATAGAAATATACATTACTTCATGATCCTACCTGCAATTCTCATTCTGTTCTCCATTGTAATATATCCTATGATATATTCTTTTTGGATAAGTTTACATACTTGGTACTTGGGAAAGCCACAGCAGTTTCCTTTCGTAGGTTTAAGTAATTACTATGCACTCCTTTTTAAAGATTCCGTATTTAGAATATCGCTTAGAAACACATTGGTAATTTTATCTGTGTGTATTCCTGTGGAGTTTGCTCTAGGATTAATTCTTGCTTTACTATTAAATAGAAAAGACCTGAAAGGGAGGAAGATTTTTAGGTCAATTTTGATCGCGCCTGTAGTGTTAACACCTGTTGTGGCTGGAGTTCTGTGGAAATTTATATTCCATCCCCGTCTTGGTATATTAAACTATTTATTAAGTCTTGTTGGGATTAGGGGAATTGAATGGGTTGCAGATCCACGTTTTGCATTAGTATCTGTAATGATGGTTGATATATGGCAATGGACCGCTTTTATGATGCTAGTACTTTATGCCGGCATCATCTCTTTGCCAAGAGAACCATATGAGGCAGCACAGTTGGACGGAGCAACAAGCTGGCAACAATTCATATATCTCACAATGCCTTTATTGAGACCTATAATTATAGTTGCACTGCTCATAAGAACAATGGATATAGTTAAGATATTTGATGTTATCTATGTGCTTACACGTGGAGGGCCTGGTGACGCCACAGAGGTTCTTACATTGTACAACTTTAGAGTCGGCTTAAACTATTTTGATATGGGGAAGGCCGCTGCAATGTCTTGGATCATAGCAATTATTATCATCCTTTTAGCTCAAGCCTACCTTAGAATAATACAGACAGAACCGTTTGGAAGAGGTGCTATATAGAAAGTGAAAAATCATGAACTATGTCAATAGAATCATAGCCTATAGCATCCTTGTTGTTGTCTCGATAGCTGTTATCTTTCCCATTTATTGGCTATTTTCATCTGCTCTCAAGGCAAGCCAAGATGTTTGGGCCATACCTCCTGCTTGGACTTTTCGGCCTGACCTATCCCATTTGCTATCACTCATACTGGAGAGAGGCTTTATTAAATATCTCATCAACAGTATGGTGGTATCTTCTGGCAGTACTTTGATATCAATTGTATTGGGTTCGCTTGCAGCTTATGCCTTAACAAGGTACTACATAAAGGGAGGTAAACATATAGCATTTTGGATGATTAGTCTGCGGATGATGCCGCCCATCGTAGTTGTTCTTCCTCTTTACATATTCTTTACCCGACTCAGGCTGATCGATACACATTTGGGATTAATCCTGGCACATACTACTTTCAATTTGCCTTTTGCTGTGTGGATGCTAATGGGCTTTTTCCGAGAAATACCAAAGCAACTGAATGAGGCTGCCCTGATAGATGGTTGCTCACCCATAGGTGCTCTTTTCAGAGTCTTCATACCGATATCGGCACCCGGATTGGCTGCAACAGCTGTTTTTTGCATATTATGGTCTTGGAACGACTACATATTTGCGTTCTCATTGACTAGTACAGAGGCTGCGACCTTGCCAGTACCAATATCTGGATTTCTGGGTGATTACGTCTGGGAATGGTCTGCATTTTATGCCGGCGGTAGCATAGCCGCAGTCCCGATAATACTCTTAGCTTTGATTACTCAGAAGTACCTAGTTAGGGGGATGACGTTTGGTGCTATTTCTGGGGGATAGCGCTAATTATGTCAATATAGCAATTAATCAATATACAGGAGTGAATAATTATGAATTTTAATTATCATCAACCCGCAGAGATTAGATTTGGAAGAGGGAGAGTAAAAGAGCTTAGAGAAGTGGCAGCGCGTTATGGTAAGAAGATCGTGCTTGTAACTGTACCGGTCTTTGATGCAATCAAGCCGGGGATAGAAAATGCGAGGAAATGCCTTGAAAATGAAGGGATTGAGGTCTTTCATTTTGATGGAGTTGTGCCCAATCTAACCACCGACAGCATTGATACAGGGACAGAAATGGCAAGAACTCATCATATAGATGTGGTAGTAGAGTTCGGTGGGGGATCAAGCATGGATACTGCAAAGGCTATTGCAGTTGGGACCACACATGAAGGCACTGCATGGGATTATCTGTATGTTAAGAAAAAAACCTACTGAAAAGACACTCCCCATTATTGCTGTCTCTAAGACATCTGGAACTGGTTCATACGTGACCCAGGTAGCAGTAACGACAGAAACCGCTACTAAAACAAAATCAGCGATCTATTATCCCTGTGTTTTCCCTAAGGTGAGCATTGTGGACCCTGAACTGATGCTTCTATGACGCCACCTGGTGTCAAGCTCCTTTTTTCGCTTAAAACATGGGTTACTCCTTCAATCGTCAATCGAACTAGCGGGCTTCCTTAAACGTGAGGCTTTCATTTGCCTCGAACGATCTTCTATCCGTGCTGGCTTCTTTTGCAAGATAACGAATCCTAACTGAATTAGATCGTTTTCCCAGCCTGTGTCTCTATCGAATAGCGTTTCAATTCTTTACCCATTGGCAAACTACACTACTTCAGTGTTCTTTTATAGCCGATCCAGTGCAAATTGCAAATTCTTTTCCAGGAGGAGGGTCAGCTATGAAAGCATCAATAGCATTAAAGATCTTTCGCGATTATCAAAAAGCAAACCTCAAACCGAGCACTGCCATAGGCTACAAGTACCTTTTAGACAATTTCGAGGCGCTTTTTGGAGAAAAGGACCTCAAATCAATAAATAGCGAGGATGCCTTCCATTTTCTGGAAATAATCGCAGACAATAGCTCCAAATCAACCAAGAGGCACCGATACTCTCAGCTGAAAGCCTTCTTCAATTTCATCATCTCCAATCATCAGCCGGATCTTAAAAACCCCCTGGATAGCCCCTTCATGAGGAAAATGTTTCCTCTGCCGAAGCCCAAACAAAGGTAAGTTATCTCCAAAGAACTTATCGATGAGGTGATCTTCAACAGTCAGAGTCTGAGGGACAGGCTGATATTGGAGCTACAATCCCAATGCGGAGCACGTATCGGGGAGGTTCTCAACATCCGAGTCAAGGATATCGATGGGAGGAAGGTCTTTGTTCAAAATCCAAAGAGCGGGAAGGACAGGGAGGCCATTTTCATGCCTGAACAAGTCGCTGAGAGGTTAAAAGCCTATATTCAAGAGAAGGCATTGGGAGAGCAAGATCGGGTATTTAAGCTTTCGTACGGCACCGCTCGTAAGATGATAAACAAATTGGGCCAGAAGGTTGGCATCAAATTAAATCCCCACGACCTGAGAAGGCATTCGGCCACTTTCGTCAGCCGCAATGGGGTTCCCCTTGAGCTCATATCCAAGGTTCTGCTTCACCATCAGAATTTGAAGACGACCCGGCTTTATTTGGGGAGAGTGAGCGATTCAGAGGCAATCCGCTGGATGGATATCCTTCATGGTAAATGATTTAACCGCAATTCGATAGTTTTGGCTAGGGTGGTGACTATCGAATACAGTTAGGATTCGCTCCCCCCTCCAGGTCCCGGGTGCTCCCCGAATCACTATCAGGCGAATACAGCATCTAGGTGTCTGGTAAAGAGAAGCCAGCAAGGATAGAAATTCGTTCGAGGCAGCCAGAAGCCTCACTTTTAAGGAAGCCGCTATCTCGATTGACGACCGAAGGAGTAACCGATATGTAAAATCGAAAAGGAGCTTGACAACGAGCGGCCTCATAGAAGCAACCGATGGCACAAATTTTGAGCAGGAGCCCACACATGACTATCTAGGATTTTTATTCGGGATAGCTAATTCAGTGGCGCTCTGAATTCCTGAAGCGATTTCGGGAACAATCCCCATGCTTACATAAATCGGACGGACCATCTCTCTCAACGCTGGAAGTCTATTAGCAAAAAAAGCTGAACCCAACAAGCAAGTTATTCCACCGATAAGTAATGTAAACGGAGCACCTATTTTACTGGCCAAAAATCCCGCGAATAAACTGCCAAAGGGTGCCATCCCTATAAATGCCATCGTATAAAAACTCATTATCCTCGCACGCTTATCTTCGTCCACAATGGTTTGCAAAATGGTATTGCTTGATGCCATCTGCACCATCTGCCCAAAACCGGTCATCAACATCAATACCAAAGAAAACCACAGGACACGAGAGAAAGAAAAAACAATAAGTCCAATGCCAAAAATGCTCGCAGCCAGTGGAATCATTTTCCCAAGCCCGAGAACACTTCTTCTGGACGCAAGGTACAAGGCACCCACCAAAGCTCCCGCACCGGCTCCCCCCATAAGGAAACCTAGCGCATGGGGGCCACCATGCAGGACATCTTTGGCAAACACAGGCATGAGTCGTGTATATGGCATTCCCATCAAACTAACCAAGCCAAGCAGGAGCAAAATAGCTCGGATGGGAGCAAAACCAGATGCGTAGGTAAATCCCTCTTTTAAATCACGCCAGACCCGTGAACCGTGTGGTTTTAAATTTTTCGGTATAATTTTCATTGCCAGTAAAGCCGCAATTACCGCCAGATAGCTGATACCGTTTATGAAGAAACATGTCCCTTCACCCACGGCTGCAATAAGTATCCCTGCTATGGATGGTCCTAACAAACGGGCACCATTCACTATAGATGAATTCAGGGCAATAGCATTCCCTAAATCCCCTTTTTCTTCGACCATTTCAACCACGAAAGACTGACGGGTTGGCATGTCAAAAGCGTTAATAATCCCCAGAAATATACTCAATGAAATAATATGCCAAATCAGAACCGTTTCAGTTAGAACAAGGAGGGATAAAATAAAGGCTTGTATCATTGCAAGAGTTTGCGTCAGAATCAATATGCGCTGGCGATTCCACCGATCAGCCAGTACACCCGCAAAGGGTGCCAAAAGGAAAATAGGAATCTGATCCGTAAATCCGACAAATCCCAGCAGGAAAGGGGAATTTGTCAATCGATAGACCAACCAACCAATAGTGATTCGTTGCATCCAGGTGCCAATCAGCGAGATGCTTTGGCCTCCGAAAAATAACCGAAAATTTCGATGCCGCAAGGCCCGAATAATTGATTTTACCGCCGTTGCGGTTTCAGACTTTGTCTTCTCCGGTTCCATCTTTCAAACGCGTCATGTCCTTTTTTGAAGGATTTTATCCCAATATTTCACGTCCTGTAAAGTTAAGCCTTGCGCTCAAGCGGTCAATAGTTCAATTCTTTTCTTTGTTTATTAGAATGTCCACTATAATTGCCATAAACCTTGGGCAAGACGGCTGGCAGAGAAGAGCTGTTACGAGTTTGATACTATTCTAACCTTCTAAGCCTAGTGGGAGGCTTTTGGTCAGACCATCATTCGCTTGATGAATTGACCCCTTATCACGAATTCCTAGAGCCGAGGTGGGACTGGACCCAACGCCATAATACAAGATGTTATCGATCATAGGGAGAGAAGCCAAAATTATCGATATGCCAAAGAAATCTTGCATTTATGGGGGTCTGTGGAAATTCAAGGATACAGTTAGGAATCGCTCGGCCTCCTTTGCGTAACCAAGGGATCTTGGTATCTCTTGGAATTCGGCTAAGGTACATTTGGGAGGTTCATTCTAAATTTTCCCCCCTTGCGGTGTTACTTTTTTTAGGTTAGTGTTATATTAAGGGAGAAATTCATGGCCAAGGTTTTAACTTTTCGTCCGAAAGACTTTGAGAAATCCGTTGCCTTTCACGGACACTTGTGCCCCGGGCTCGCTACCGGTTTTCGGGCGGCCCGGGTTCTCGTTCTGATGGAGCGATTGGGCATCCGAAGGGCAGACGATGAGGAGTTGGTGGCCATTGTTGAGACTAACGCCTGTGGCGCTGATACAATTCAGGTGATGACGGGGTGCACCTTTGGCAGGGGAAACTTCATTTTCAAGAACTACGGAAAACACGCGTTTACCCTGGCGGCCAGAAAGCGGGGCAGAGCCGTCCGTGCGTGCCTCCGTCCTGGCGCCCTCGAAGTCGACTCGGAGCACCTCTCCCTCTTCGAAAAGGTCCAGAATGACGAAGCGTCGCCAGAAGAAATCGCCCGGTTTAGGGAACTCCAGAGAAAGCGGGCCCAAAAGGTTCTCCAGGTCGATATCAAGTCTCTCTTTAAAATTCGAGAAATCTCACCGGATATTCCCCCCCAAGAGCAGGGTTACAGAATCAGGGACGTGTGATCTTTGTGGAGAGCTAACCAAAATGGACTTACTCCGTGAGACTGATGGACAAAGGGCATGTATACCCTGTGCTTTAGACAAAAGTAAATCAGGAGCTGAACCATGAGGGGCCGATCGCATATTCATTCAGCTATTTCTTTGGCTATCCTTCTTTTCTTCTTTCTTCCACAGTCAATCGCCTGGGCGAAGCCTCTTACGTACACGATTGCCGACACAACGGGCGATTGGGGGTATCCTTCGCCGCACAGGCGATACCCTCGGGGGCCCGGGTATCTGCGAATGAGCTTCATTTTCGATACCCTTACCTGGAAAAATGAGGCGGGAGAAGTGATCCCGGCCCTGGCTGAGCGGTGGGAATACCTGGGCAATGAGAAGGCCTACGTTTTCCAGCTCAATGGAAACGCGAAATGGCATGATGGGACGCCCTTTACGGCGGAAGATGTGGCCTTCACGGTCCAATACATCAAGAAGTATCCCATGGCATGGATCGATCCGAAGATCATTGGAAAGGCAGTGACACTCGGGCCCCACACGGTCAAACTGGTTCTGAGCGAAAGGTATGCTCCCTTTTTAATCAATATTGCGGGGACGATGCCGATCCTTCCGCGCCATATCTGGAAGGGTGTGTCTGACCCGCGCCGCTTTGGTGGTGAAAAGGCCCTCGTTGGAACAGGTCCCTTCAGACTGCTCGACTATAACAAGGCACAGGGCAGCTACCTCTACGGGGCCAATTACGACTATTATGGCGGAAGGCCGAAGGCCGATCGAATCAGGTCCATAAAAGTCGCCGCGGAAATGTCGGCAGCCGCCCTCAAGCAAGGGCTTGTCGATGCCGGATCCATACCCCCAGATCTCGCGGAGGATATGAAACGAGCGGGCTTTCGGGTCATTCGGGCACCGTACGGATGGCACCTAAAGCTCGTCATGAACCACAGAGAGTCACCTCTTGACGAAAAAGCGTTCCGGCAAGCGCTGGCATATGCCATTGATCGAAAGGGGCTGGTGGAGATTACGCAGCGAGGGCATGCCATGGTTGGAAATCCCGGTTTTGTTCCCCCTGACAGCCGCTGGTACAATCCCCAGGCAAAGCCATATGAGCTCGACCTTGATCGGGCGAGAAGGCTGCTTCGGGAATTGGGCTATGCGATTCGGGATGGAAAGCTCTCTCGCGATGGAATCCCCCTGAAGCTTGAGATACTCTCCCAACCCGGGTTCAAAGAAGTTGGTCTCTTTCTAAAAGAACAACTCGAACGGCTCGGGGTTCGGATCGACCTTCGAAGCCTGGAGGCCAAAACGCTGGATTCCAAAGTCCTGCACTGGCAGTTTAAGCTCGCCATCAGTGGCCATGGGGGCTTGTATGAGCCATCCTTTCTCAAGAGGGCAATTCTCGACGAGGAGTTTAACAGCGCGCGGTATCGGACGAACCAGGAACTAACCCGGCTCGTGATGGAACAACAGCGGGAGATGGACACTGCGAGAAGAAAGGAGATCGTTTTTCGTATCCAGGAGCTCTACGCTGAGGATCTCCCAAACCTCCCGCTTTACTACCCGAACTGGTATTGGGCTCACAACGAGCGAATCGACATTTTCTACACGAGAAACGGCGTGGCCATTGGCATCCCCCTTCCACTGAACAAGCTCGTCTTTATCGGGAAGGAGAAATGAGAAGTATCATTGGGCGAAACCTTCCCACCTACTTTGCAGCCCTGCTCATCATCCTGTCTCTCAATTTCATCCTCCCCAGGATGATGCCAGGGGACCCGCTGATGGCCATCTATGGGGAAGAGGCACTGGTAGCCATGACCCCCGAATTGAAGGCGTTTCTCTTACGATCCTTTGCCCTTGACAAGCCTATTTGGGAGCAGTTTTTCGCGTACCTTTACCAGATGGGCCGTGGAAACCTCGGCTTTTCCTATTATCACAGTGCACCCACCCTGGAGGTTATCCTGGGGCGGGTTCCGTGGACCATCCTCCTTATAGGCTCAGCGTTGATCCTCTCGACAACCTTTGGCATTCTCCTGGGAATCGAATCCGGCTGGAGGAGGGGAAAACCCCTGGATCGGTCCCTGCTTTCTGGTTTTATGGCCCTCACTGGGTTTCCGGATTTTTTCCTCGGCATGGTGTTCCTCTTGGTATTCGGCGTATCTTTGGGGTTCTTTCCTCTGTCCGGGTCGCTAACCCCGTATTCTGGGCTTTCCGGTCTGCCTCTGCTGTTCGACATGGTCAGACACCTCATTCTTCCCGTCTCAGCCCTCACGTTGGGCCACATGGCGGGAACCTACCTTCTCACTCGAAGCGCCATGGTAACCGTGCTCAGGGAACCCTATATTCTCTCTGCCAGGGCCAAAGGACTGCCCGAAAGGGTCATTTGCTACCGCCACGCGGGAAGAAATTCCCTCCTCCCGGTTGTTACTCGAACTGGCATATGGCTGGGGCGGATTATAACGGGCACCCTTTTCATTGAGGTGATATTTGCCTATCCGGGCCTGGGAACCCTCACCTATGAGGCCCTCCTGGCCCGGGACTATGCAGTACTTCAGGGGGTCCTGCTTGTCGTGGCCATCGTGGTCTTGCTGGCGAATTTTTCTCTCGACCTGCTGTACGCCCGCATAGACCCGAGGATTCAACATGCACATTAGTATCAGAGG
>Ga0209636_10005240_pt1 | contig 13244 bp, 12 predicted proteins | sample DeeMarSWOR152_54_FD_187464 | JGI IMG/M metagenome (GOLD analysis project Ga0209636, IMG submission 187464) | Marine sediment microbial communities from White Oak River estuary, North Carolina - WOR-1-52-54 (SPAdes) (version 2) | ecosystem: Environmental > Aquatic > Marine > Intertidal zone >...
CTGAGCTCGCCATGAAGGCAGCCACCTGGGGCATCCAGATCTTCGGGGGCTACGGGTATATGATGGACTACCCTATGCAGCGCTACTTCCGCGATGCCAAACTGACTGAGATCTACGAGGGCACCTCAGAGGTCCAGCGTATGGTGATCTCAAGGGCTGTTCTGGGGTGACGCCCGGGCCAAGGGAGGGTTAGAGATGGGTACTTTGACGAGAGAGCGATTTTTAGGTATTTGCCGGTCTGAGAGGCCAGGTGACTTGTGCCTCCTGAGTCCCTACCTCAATAGCTTCTGGTCGGAAACGCTGGAGGATTGGATCAAGCAAGGCGCTCCAAAGGAGCTATTAGATACTCGCTTTCGCGCTGAATACTTCCAGTTCGATCACATGCGTCTACTCCATGAGATCAAGACTGGTTCTTCTATGGATAGGGAAATCGGTATCGGCGGGGCTGCCTACAGGTACGAGATTCCGCCCATAGTCCCCACTTATGAGCCTGAGTTGATTGCAGAGGATGAGCACACGGTTACCCTGATAAATGAAGGCGGCCAAAAGGTCAAGGTCTCTAAAGACCACCCTGAGAAGATGCCGATGTACCTTGATCATCCGGTCAAGGATAGGGCTTCGTGGGGTGAATACAAGAAGAGGCTTGAGCCGACTTCCCCTGAAAGATGGCCTTCGGATTGGAACGGATTTGTTCAGAAAATGAACAGTAGGGATGCGCCGACGTCGCTCTATGTAGGGAGCTTCTTTGGCTACCTCCGGGAGTGGACGGGGCTCGAAAGGCTCCTCTATATGTTCTACGATGACCCAGATCTGATAGAGGACATGATGGATCAGATATGTTACCTTGAGACTGAGTGTATCAAACGCGTGGTAAAGGACCTGAGGGTTGACCAGGCCCTCTTCTGGGAAGACATGGCCTTTAGGAGCGGCCCCCTGATCTCGCCTGCTATGTTCAGGAGATTTATGATGCCCCGGTATAAAATGCTCACAGATATACTCCGCAGCTCTGGTACCGATGTAATTATGGTGGACAGCGATGGGAATATCAACGAGCTTATCCCCCTGTGGCTCGAATGTGGGATCAATTTCTTCTGGCCACTGGAGTGCGCTGCTGGAAATGATGCCGTTGCCCTCAGAAAGAAGTATGGCAAGGACATCATAGTGGGCGGTAACATAGACAAACGAGCCCTTCTGAAAGGCAAGGATGCAATACGCGAGGAAGTTATGTCCAAAGTGCCATTCCTGCTGGACTCTGGTGGCTACTTCCCATCCGTAGACCACATGGTGCCGCCTGATGTGACATTTGAGAACTACCGCTACCTTATCAATACCCTACGGGAAGTTGCTGGACTTGAGAAGCTGCCCGAATAGCCCCCTGCTATCCTCCTTTGTAGGCCAGTCCCATATCCTTTATGTATAGGTCAATGCCCTTCACTATACCCGAAGCAGCTATATTGAGGTAGCTATCACTCTTAAGGCGCTTATCTTCAGTCCCGTTGGTAATATATCCTACCTCTACCAAAATCGCCGGCATCTCTGCACCAATCAAGACATAGAATGGGGCTTGCCTTACACCCCTATCCATGACTCGTTTGTATCTCTTCCGCAACTCCTTCACCAAACCCCCCTGCACAAATTCCGCCAGTCTACAGGACTCGTTTATCTTTGTGTTGAGCATGAGGTCATTCAGGATCATCTGGAGGTCACTTATATTCTTTCTGGATGTAGCATTTTCTCTCGCAGCCAAATTCATGGCGTCCTCATCTAAGGCTATATTCAAAAAATATGTCTCTACGCCGTGAACACTCCTATCCTTATGGGCATTTGTGTGAAGGGAGATAAAGAGATCTGCCTTTTGCACGTTAGCAATTGCGGTCCTCTTCTCCAGTGGCAGGAATACATCACTGCTCCTTGTTAAGATCGCCTCGCATTTAAGCTCCTTTCTCACTTTCTCCGCCACCAACTTTGCCAGCTTCAGCATAACGTCCTTCTCCTTTAGGCCACCTCTGCCAATGGCCCCCGGGTCTCCTCCGCCATGGCCAGCATCGATTATGACCCTCCTTACCCCCAGCCCGAGCTGCTTGGCTAAGGAGATCCCTTCCTCCGTGTCCTTCTCTATCTTCTTTCCTTCAGGCGGCTGCTTAGCAGCAACTCTCCCTATCGGTTTCCGATCTTCGCCCTGGACATCAATGACAATCCTGAAGGGGTCATAGAGATGGAAGATCTTGTACCTCTCCATATTGTCGATATCCAGGACGATCCTTACCGTCTTCTTATTGTATTGAGCAGCCCGAGCCCTACGCAGTAATCCATCCTTTATGGGTATGGTGCTTTCTATGTCCTTGCTAATCCAGGCATTGTGTAGATCCACAAAAAGGCGTCTTGGCTTGCCGAGCTCAGGATCCCTCTTCAACAGATGGTCCCTGTATTTGACCTGATCTTCCAGGTCTAAGACGACCCTGGTGTAGGTGGGGGTTGACCAGTGCCTGATCTCCTTTACTAAGGTTAACTTCTTTTTCTTGACTTTGTCCTCCTTTACTACCCTCTTCTTCCCAAGGACGATTTCGAGCTCGTCCAGCATCTCAGATGCCTGAGGCCGTGCATCTCCATTTGGAAACTTCACCTCTACCTTCAAAAACTCGACATAGGCCTGCATCGGATCCTTTTTATATCTGTAAAAGATCTCCCCCAGCCTGTATTGGGCATCATCAGCGAGATCGTGGTCCTTGTATCTCTCTACCAGCTCTCGATAGAGCGATATAGCCCTCTCTATATCGGAACCCCTTCCTGAATAGCCACAGAGACCTGTCCATAACCGGCCGCCAGCGAACATAGCTTCCGCTGCCTCCGCTGTACCTGGGAAGCCCTTGTAAACCCTTTCATATTTCCCTATACATCTCTCCCAATTATGCCTGTACTTCTTCTTAGCTTCAGATCGATAAAGGTCTTTTGTGCAGCGCCTTGCCTTTTGCAAAAGGGCCCTGGCGGAATTCGACGAGGTAACAGCGGCTTGACTAAAGGAGGCCAAGAAAAGGAGGAGCAAGACCGGTAAAAGGAGGGAGGTCAACCCATCCCTTACGGATATGCATCTATGGATCATCCAAGGACCTTTCTCTTTCTACAGTGACAGGCCATCGCCTCGATCCCTTCGAGATGAGACCAATAACCTATCTCCATAGATATTGTGTTCAGTCTAACTTTATATCGAATATATTGTGTTTGCAAGTATTATTTTGGCAACGGCCTGGTAGCCGCTCGCCACAATACAAGAAAAGGCATGCAGGGGCTTAGGAGGGGCAGGACCAGCGGATAAGGCTGAAGAAGATGGGTCACCACATTGAGGCCTTGAAGACGAAGAATTTAGTGTCACCAAGAGATCTTTATGGACCTCCCAAAACGATAAGGGTTATGACCGGCAACACCAATAATAGACCGATATAGACTCACTCTCTCTCGAATTTCCTGAAAAAAGGCAACAGTTTTCGATAAGTCGCCTGAATGTGCTCTGGAATCACCCTCACTTCTCCCAGTACTGTCATGTAATTGGTATCCCCACTCCATCGGGGAACAACATGGAAATGGATATGTTCCTCTACCCCGGCACCTGCTACCCTTCCAAGGTTTAAACCCACATTGAATCCCCCGGGGTTCATAACCTCCTTTAGAACCCCAATGGACTTCTCAACTACGGTCATGAGATCGAGTTTCTCCTCGGGCAAAAGGGCATCCAAAGAAGAGACATGTCGCAGTGGTGCCACCAACAGGTGGCCATTTATATAAGGGTATCTGTTCATAAGGACAATGCTGAGGTCGCCCACAAATAAAATCAGTCTCTCTTCATCCTGACCCCTGTCATCACGAGGACAGAATATACATCCGCCCTCCCTATTACCAGAGCTCACATATTCGATTCGCCAAGGCGCCCAAAGAATCTCCATCACCGAACCTCAGAGTGGAATTATAGTGCCTTCTATCCTCTCCCCTACATCCAACATCCCGACTGAATTAGATCCGCTGACGCTGAAACCCATGGCGGTGCCTGGATTAAAGAAAAGAACCCCCTTGTCAGTATGATTAGCTTGCCTGTGAGAGTGGCCGTAGATAATAGCATGAACATCATCAAACTCAGACCTTATCCTCCTTTCTATTCCAAAAGGGCTACCCCATCCGTGTATCAATCCCAACCTGAAACCGCTCACCTCGATTACCTTCTTTTGGGGAAAGCTCTCCCTTATTTCCACAATATCCATATTTCCCTGAACTACATGGAGAGGTTTCTGGCTCAAAAAGTCGGCTATCTCCATCGAGACAAGATCTCCAGCATGGATGATCATATCGACCTCAGAGAAATATTCCCCGTATATCTCTATTAACCGAGGACTCACACCTTTTAGGTGGGTATCGGAAATAACGCCGATTCTCATCTTGGTAGAACTGGTAAGCACTACGAGGTATTGTGTACCCGCAAAATTTCGGCAAGTATAACAGAATAGGAAAGGGAAAGACAAGTCTAAAGAGGCCCTGCGATTGAGCAATTGCTGTTGACATGGGGCGGCAATCCCAATATACTTCATACATCAAACTTCTCTGCCCACCCCGTCGTCCACATATGTTTCAGCGCCTTTGCATTACCAGTTAGGGAGGAAGGGAATGAAGGTCCTCGTATATGGTACCGGAGGGAGAGATCACTCCCTTGCCGACAAATACGGCGACAGCCAGCACGTTGAAAAGGTGTATTTTGTCCCGGGCAATGCGGGAGCCTCCTACACATTGAAGGGCAAGCGGAAATTGATAGAATGTATCGACATACGAGACTTCAACGAGGTAGCGAAATTTTGCCTGGAAAAAGAGGTTGATCTCGTAGATATAGGTTCAGAAAACCCCCTTGAAGAGGGTCTTGTGGATGTCTTGAACCGAAAAGGAATAAGCACAATTGGGCCAAAGAGGGAATACGTCAGATTAGAGAGTGACAGGGCATTTACTGATGATATCTTACGGGAAATAGCTGTACCCAAGCCGGAGTACAGGGTCTTTGATGACCCAGAAAAGGCAAAGCAGTATGTTCGAAATATCGGTTATCAGGTCTTTGTAAAGGCAAACGGCCTAGCAGCGGGAAAGGGCGCCATAGGTTGTGATGATGTTGCGCAAGCGGAGGGCGCAATCGACAAAATCATGGTAGAAAAGATATTCGGAAGATCAGGTGATAGGGTTGTGATCGAGGAAAGAAAGTATGGCACTGAGATCTCCTTTTTCGTCTACCTCGATGGCGAGCATGCACTACCGCTAAAGATGTTTGTCCAGGATTACAAGAGGGCCTTTGATCCCGGTGATGAGGACTCAATAAGGGAGTTCGGCGGAAATCTCAATACAGGGGGGACGGGATGTTATGTGCCCCACAAGCTTGTGACCCCATGGCTCGTCAACAGGATTATAAAGGAGATTGTGAACCCGACGGTAAATGCAATTTACAACAGGGGGGATTTAGGGTTGGGATGGGACTATAAGGGTGTGTTGTACTTCGGCCTAAATCTTGATCCATATAACAACTTGGACGTCTTTGAGATTAACGTAAGACATGGCGACCCTGAGTGGGAGGTGCTTTCCCGGAAGCTGAGCACAGATCTATTTGAAATTGGCATGGCAGTGTGGGAGGGGAAGCTCGATCGCATCAACCCCGTCTGGAACAACCAGCACTACGTGGATATAGTTGCCATGGAAGGACGCTCAAAAACCAGCAAGGGCTGGAACAAGGGGTACCCAGGACGCTATGGAAAAGGCCATCAGTTGACCGGACTAGATAAGATAGAGAGGGGAATTGCCGTCTATTTCTCAGGGGTCAGGGAAGACCCTGAAAGAGGACTTGTGACGGACGGCGGCAGGATATTGCACGTCATTGCCGGTGATCCAAGCTTGGAAGGCGCTAAAGAAAAGGCCTACAGGAACATAGGGTATCTCGCCCTACTGGACCATAACAACGATAATACGAATTGTATAAGGTATCGAAGGACGATAGGTGATTAATCTCGTTTTGGACAAGGCTCTCCTCGCCTACGGTCTCTTGTAAATGCTCCTCCAGCGCTGCCCCTTGGATGTAAGGTAGTCAGTCAAGGCCTCTCGCAGGGTAGTGGACGCCAAAAGAGCACAGTGGACACTGTCTTCTGCTAGACCGCCTAGACTTTCCGAAATTAACTCCTGACTGATCTTAAAGGCGCCCTTTATGTCCCTTCCTATGGCCAGGTCACAGGCCATACTGCCTGCGGCAATAGTAGTCAGACATCCATTGGTAAGAAACCTGGCATCAGTCACCTTGTTATCTTGAATCCGAAGGGACATCTCAACGGTATCTCCACAGGGCCCTGTAATCTTCGCATGCCCTTCAGGGTTCTCCATCTCACCCATATATCTGAGCCACTTGTCAATTGCCTTCTCTGCCTCTTGGACATCCCCGATAGTTGATGCCTTAATCTCTTCTATTCCCTCATCAAACTCACTTGACATTTGTTATTGCCCTCCTCTACTGATCTCTCCTGTAGACATGTCCAGTCCTGCTGGGAGCTGCCGTGTGAGCAATGTCCCTGGAGCCTATTCCGATCCTCCCCATGAACGAGACTTATCACCCTTTTGTCCTGAAATCAAGGGCAAATAAATAACTCCTCTGTTGGCGACAACTACTCCCGATCAGCCCCATAATTTCCTGACAGCTTGGCATTTTCTGGGCCTTTCGTTTGCCTTCAGGCCCTTTTTGCACTATGATTTTAAACACCCCGTAATCCTTCAAGCCATACACTCACCATGGAATCTTTACAGGAGGATATGATGAAAAGCTATCGCAAGGAATTGTGGTTCAATGTGCCTGCAAGGCGGGCCTTAATTAACATCACCCCCCAAGTAGAGGAATGCTTGAGAGAGAGCGGCGTGAAAGAGGGACTCGTACTCTGCAATGCAATGCACATCACGGCCTCTGTGTTCATTAATGATGATGAATCAGGACTCCATCAGGATTTTGATAGGTGGTTGGAAAAACTTGCACCCCATGAACCCGTCTCCCAATACCGACACAACGTTGGTGAGGATAATGCAGATGCGCACATGAAAAGGCAAATCATGGGCAGAGAGGTCGTTGTTGCCGTGACCAACGGCAAGTTAGATTTTGGCCCCTGGGAACAGATCTTCTACGGTGAATTTGATGGCCGGAGACGTAAAAGAGTCCTGGTCAAAATAATCGGAGAATAGCGGCGAAATGCCCCCCTGCAAGCCTTCGGATTTTTGAGGGTTCACACATCTCATCCAAGATCGGCCATGGAAGGAGACCTGGACAGAAGAATTCAGACCCTTGCTGAATGGTTATATGAATCAAGACACCTAGTCGTCTTTACTGGGGCTGGGATCAGCACGGAGTCCGGTCTGCCCGACTTCAGGGGGCCCGACGGTGTATGGACTCGGAGAGATAAAGGACTTCCCCCTAGACCTATCACTCGCTCCTGGGACTCAGTTGAGCCAAATTGGGGTCACTATGCCATCGTCGATCTCCAAAAGATGGGTAAACTAAAGTTCCTCATCTCGCAAAATGTAGATAATCTCCATTTGAAATCAGGCATAAGCCCTGATCTACTGGCTGAACTTCACGGAAACGTGGCCCAACTCAGGTGCACGAGATGCGGTAAGAGAGTTGACCGGTCCGAGGGCAGGACTCGTTGTGGGTGTGGCGGCAAACTGGTTTCAAGTGTGGTAAATTTTGGTGATCCCCTTCCGGAGAGAGACCTGAGGCTTTCCTTGGAGCATTCTCGAAGGTGCGATCTCTTTATAGTCGCTGGCTCGAGTTTAGTGGTCACACCTGCAGCGGATATGCCCTTGGAGGCCCTCCGCTCCGGTGCAAAACTGGTCATCATCAATCAGGGCGAAACCCCCCTTGATCATCGCGCAAGCTTGAGATTCAATGAAAGTATTGGAGAGGTACTCCCCAAGGCCCTGAAACGGCTAAAAAGATTGATGGGACTCTTCGAATAATCTATCCCCCCTTTCCTCTCCCAGATTTTTCGAGACTAGCTGAAAACCTTACAAGGGCCTGAATATTCGCGCAAGTGGACCTCGAATGACGAATTTTAAAGCTCCAATGCCAAATGAAGCGCAGAGCTCAAATACCAAAGAAGTATTGGGCCTTAAGCAGATAAGTGCCTGCCTCGAACAATATTTCGATACATAAGAGGTGGACATAATAGATAACGTGATTACTATCTAGCCAAAATTTTCTTAATTTTCTTATTGACAATGAGGATATCTTGGGGCATAAGGCTCAATTTTGATCAACTTCTCACTAAGCATAGATTGTCAGTGTTTTTGCGAAACAGGATAGAATGGCTCTTATTTTAAAATCTTTAAGGAAAGGATGTGGTTACCATGGTTTGTACAACTGTAAGGCAAGGGTTTGAGTGTACCTTTATGAACAAAACAGGATGCCAGTTCAATGGAGGTAGGTGTCACCCTGTTGTTGAGCAGTGTGACGGCTGCCACAGGACCATCGAAATCCCCACCGGGAAATACTGCATGAGTTTCCCCGAGCCTGCCGCCAAATGGAAACACGGGGTCTGCAATATGGCAACCCACATTAAGACCAGCAATACAACGGGAAACAACAGAGTAAACCCGCTGAAGGCCTCGAAGAGGTCACGCTAGTGAGTCTCGGGATCAGGCCCCTCTAATGATAAAAGGAAATATTAGCCCTCCTTTGGTTAATCCACTGGGTGAATTTTCTCCTGATCCACTGCTTGCAGAGAGACCTGGTCCTGGGGACCAGGAGCATGATTCCGGCTATATCGGTTAGAAATCCGGGAGTGAGAAGCACTATGCCGGCGAGCAAGATCAAAAGGGCATCAAGCATCTCACTGCCGGGTATCTCTCCTCTCTGCAAACTCTCCCTTACCCTCAGTACGGTTTGCAGACCCTGATACCTTGCAAGGAGGGCCCCAAGAAGCCCAGTCAGGATAATAACCACTACGGTGTTAAATGCCCCGATATAAGACCCTATCTTTATGAGTATGTAAATCTCCACAAACGGGACAAGGGTGAAGGCAAGGAAGAGTTTTAAGAGCATGAAATTCTCTGCAATTCAGAGGACCATTCGCTTAGGTATTAATTGATCCTCTCCACATGAAGGCAAAGGAGACAAAGGAGAGAAGGTGCTACTCGGCCCGACGACCGTGACGCGTGGTCAGCCCGTAGGTAAACACCTTTTTGGTGTTTGGCGGAAGCTCAAGGCTGTACTTCGCAGTCTTGAGGTCAACTTTCTCGTAAACGCCATAGTCTCCGTAGTTAGTCAAATCCCAGTGGACTGTATCAAAGTGGCGCCATACCTCCACCTTGATAGGGACGGATCGGAAGTTACTGACCTCCACGCGAAACGTGCGATACTCGTCCCGTCCCGACACGTCGCCGCGGTTGTTGAACATGAAATGGTCTGTACGAAATTCGATCAGCACCGGCCGGACCCGGACATCCCTCGCCGCACCGAGGTTCAGCTCCACCTTTTCACCAATGGGGATGTAGCGGGTGGTGTCTGCCCCTTCATACGAGAGGTGGGCTTCCTCATCAATCCTGCGGAAGACCTTAACCAGCCCTCCTGGCAGCGGCTCCCTTCCCATCTTGTGGTCCTTATCGTTCTTGAATTGAAGAAACCTCAGTACCCGATCTCCCCACCTTTCCTCATCGTACTTGTACAGGCTGACGACGGGTATCCCGGGCTGTTTGAAGGAGGGGAGCCGTTTTCCCCACCCATTGGGGATTGTCTCCGTCCCCTCAATCGTATAGAGGAAGTACTCGGAAAGGGCCTCCTTGATAATCTCCTTTGGCTTTTTCTCGACCTCCTTGGCAACCTTCCTCATAACCCGCTCTGCCTCTTCGAGCATAACCTTTGCCTCTGGGGGAGCAGCTGGCGTAACTGCTATTTCGGCAGGAAGGCCATAGGGGAACTCCCTTCTGGCCAGATCGATAATGCGGTCAATGAGGTTAATTTTCCCCACCAGCAACCTTGTCTGGGCATTAGCGTAATCCTCGCCACTGCGGTTCGTGACCCGGACATAGCCCTCCAGATCCATAGCCCGTTCATCCGGAGTGAGGGTGGCCAGATAGAAGGCATTCCATGAGATGCCGGAAGTAAAAAAGGTGATCTCAACAGGCTCCTCCCCCGCAATCTCAGAGTCGATATTCCACTCCGCCAGGCCTCTTGTCCTGGGCGGGAAACTCACATCGAGAAGGGCCACCTTATCAGGGTTCTTAAGCGCCCTCAGGCTCACCGAGGTAGGATCGATCAGGGTATTGGCCCAACCGAACTGGAGCCTGTTCCCACCATGACGGAGGGTGAGACGCCTTACCTCTCTAATAAGGGTTAGATCCGCAGTGTTGTAGATAGTCATCTGGACTCGATCCCTTTCAGGGAGCGTCACCAGATCCACCTTGGCCTCTGCCGTCGATTGGGGAAAGGCCATAGGGAGGCCCAGGACTATGAGGACGATCAAGGCGCGCGGCCTTATCTGCCGAAGGCTTTTGCGGGCTATCATCGACAATTCCTCCTGTGGTAATGGAAGGACAGCATCTCACTTCCATTGGCCGAAACGGGTATAAGGAACTTGATCCGGTTCGCTGTCTCCTTTTCGTATTTGAAGTTGCTCTCTTCAACGTCCCACTGACCAGGGATGTGTTCTATGAGGGTGAGGACAATGGGCTCCTTCTTGAAATTCTCTACCTTTACAGTGAAGAGCTCATCCGTGTCATAAAGGACGACGGCATTGCCGTTGTTCCTCCGGACATTGACCTTCTTTTCGAACATCTTCCTCTGGGTGACCTTGATCTCTCTGGTGTCCCCGATGTAAAGCTCCATACGATCTCCCACAGGCGTAAAAGTCGCTTGATCCTCCCCGATAAATACGCTGGTCCCTTGCCCGTCATCCTGAAAGATTCGGGCCTTCCCTGCCCACAGGGCGGAGTCCCCAAGGCCATGGTTCACCTTGTTCTCAACAATATAGTGAACCGGGATACCCACCGTCTCAAGGGTCTTATCCGGATCATGCGGCTTTACCGCGGCATCCCATGTATAGGTCTTGATGATAGGGATCGGTCCTGCAGTAAAAAAGAGCATCCTCTTGGTCTCCCCGTTCTGAATCCTCTTCTCGAAGGCATCTTCTGAGTCCAGGAAAACCTTTGCCCTCTCGAAGTCCTCGCCTGAGAAGTTCCGTAAGACCATATAGGCATTCAGGGCCAGATTCTTCTCATCCTTCTCGGTTCGGGCCCGGTATTCAACCAGCCTGTCAAGGCCTGAAAGGAGATAGCTGATCCTCACCCGTTCCTCCCATCCCTCGGGGCTTGCGATCTCCCACACAAGGGCCGCCTCATCGGGAGGAAAGCTGAGGCTGAGAAGCTGGACCGCCTCAGGGTGGGAGAGGACCCTCAGGCGGATTGAATCGGGGTCTATCCGGACCCCCTTCCATGAGAAGTCCACCTTGTTGACCCCTTTCTGGAGGGTCAAGACCCTCTCCTCTTCGACAAAGCAGACATGCGGATTGTCAAGGCGAATAATGGTTACATCACGCTCAGGAAGCGCCACCAGCTTGATCCTCCCCTGGGCATTGGTTGCGGCCAAAGTCAGGAAACCCAGGATCGCCAGCCCCAATTTTGCCCTTCTCATCTTTCCTTCCTCTTTTCCTTTTGCAACTTCGAAGACTCCTAGCAGCCTCTTGCAAAATAGGTACCAGCCCTGTATGGATCCACCAGGGCTGCTACAGGGATTGGCTTTTTGGTTAGGGGAGTATAGAGGAGCAGGGTTGGTGTGTCAAGCAGGGAAAGGCTTCAGCAGCCAGGACTCAACGACTCGGGTGCTTGACGTCCTGTTAAGGGGGCTAAAGAGGCCATTATCCTCGGCCAGTCATCTTTGGCAAAAGAATACCCGCGGAGGCCTTCACATCTTCACTAACCTCTTTCGCTATCCCCGTTGAAAATTGCCAGGCCCCGAGAAGCAAGATTAGGTTCAATACGGGTTGAGAAATAAACAGCAGTATCCCCCTCGATCAGGGTCTATGAAAAGCTTGCCACAAACTTGACTATACGATTGTGTATAATGATTCATGCCGGCGAGCCGGATTGTCTTCTACCCCCCTATTATGCGTGCCGCATATGCACACTGTTCCCTTTGACTGAACTCCAGATATTGGTTCCCGTAACAAAGGCCTCCTAAGTCCAAGACCGCATCTCCAAGGAGTCTTCATAGCTCCTTGGAACCTCTTGTATCTTAGGCCTCAAAAAAGCCGCATACCACAAAGCCAAACGGAAACCTGCTAGGGAAACCTTCTCTTTTTTACGGGGTGATCTTGAATTGCAGGGTCCGCAATACTTCATTGTTGCAGCCGAGCACATCCACATGCCAGTCTCCAATCTCGTGGGCGTGGATAATTTTCGAGCTATAGGTGCGCCAACTGAAGGATTTCACCGGCAGATTTACCCTCGCTGTCTTGGTGTCGCCGAAGTACCAAAGATGGGTGATTTCAGTAGGGTTATAGGCGCTCATAGTCTTTGTAAAGCAGTAGAGCCTGCCCACCGATGCCTCGAAGGTATTTCCAACACCTTCAGGGCCCCGATCACCTACATTCCGACAGATATGGGCCTCCTCTACAATGAGGACCTTAGCCGATTGGGTATCTTCATCTTGGAGGACACTTTCCCGCTCCTTCGATTCCTCTGGTTGCATGATATCAATAGTCTCGGCTTCTCTTTCATTTGTTAGACCATCAGAAGAAACGTACTTTTTCATTTCATAGGTGCTGACTGAATCACTTTTTTCCTCTAGTAGCTGCGCTTCTGTGGCTTTATTAAGAGGAACCTGATGACCCGGTCTGAACCCAGATAGGTGCCATAAAATATCTCGCCCTTTTCGGCTCACGCCTAAAGCTAGGATAACCACCATGACAAGGAAAACCGCAGCCCACTTCGGAAAACGACCGACGTGAGTTTGCGCCACCTTTTCAGTCTCGTATGGTTCCGGTATTTCATGGCTGGTCCTTGAAAAAGAATTGTTCAAGTTCGTATTCTCATAGCATTGCTCGACCATGGGAGCGGTGATTCTGCTTTTCTGTCTTGAATAGCCAAGAAGCATGGAGTTATTTGCCAGGATGTTAATTACCCTTGGATATCCCCTTGAATAATGATGGATCGCCTTAATAGCCGTTTCAGAAAAAATGTCATCTCCGTTTTCTGCTCCG
>Ga0209636_10005241_pt1 | contig 13243 bp, 19 predicted proteins | sample DeeMarSWOR152_54_FD_187464 | JGI IMG/M metagenome (GOLD analysis project Ga0209636, IMG submission 187464) | Marine sediment microbial communities from White Oak River estuary, North Carolina - WOR-1-52-54 (SPAdes) (version 2) | ecosystem: Environmental > Aquatic > Marine > Intertidal zone >...
CACCAAACCTACAACCCCCCCCAACCCAAAAACCTACAACAACCAACTATACCTCAAAAAAAACAAAACAAAAAACCAATACCCTACTCCTCCTCCTTCTCCTCTTCCTCACCACCAAGCCTCCCAATATACTCCGAAACCTCACCAAAAGACAACTTCTTAAAAACCATAACATCCGCAGGAATAACAGCAATCTCAACCTTCTCAGGATCCAAAGGACCCTCAATAGCCGTCTTAATAGACCTCAAAGCCATAACAGTAGCATCATCCAACGCCATCTCATTCTTATGATTACCCTCCAAAATCTCCGTAGCAACCTGAGAACCACCACCAATACTAACAGCACGATAACCCCAATAAGAACCACTAGGCTCACTAGCAAACAACTGAGAACCAGTCATATCAACACCAGCAATCAACAACGAAACACCAAAAGGACGCACACCGCCGTGTTGGGTGTATAACTGGAGGAGATCGCCTAATTTCCGTGTTAGAGTCTCCACTTGCATTGCTTCGTCGTAAGTAAGCCTGTATATCTGAGCTTGGATTCTTGCGTAGTTTATTAAGACTCTTGCGTCTGCGGTTAGGCCTGATATGGCTGCTCCGATGTGGGAGTCGATCATGAATATTTTTCTTACTGTTTCTGGTTCCATTAGTTTTGAGTGCAGTCTTTTTTCGACTGCGAGTACGCATCCCTCATTGCATTTGATTCCGCATGCGGTTGTGCCTCTTCTTACGGCTTCTATTGCGTATTCTACTTGGAAGAGGCGACCGTCTGGGCTAAAAACGCTTACTGCCCTGTCGTATCCTAATCCTTGGGGACTGAACATTTTTTCTTTCACCTTCCTTTAATAAAGAACAAAATCTCTTAATTATCTTTTTAATTTGAATATAATAAAATCAAGTTTTTTTCGTTTTTCTTTTCTTTTTCTTTTTTTTAAGATAACACGCATTATTTAAGTCCTTTTGTATTTTTATAAAAGTTTACGTGGAAAAACTTTTCGTTCTATATGAAGTTTTTTGTTTTAATTTTTTGTTAGTATAAAGAGGATGATTTTGAAGAAAAAAAGGTGATTAAAAGTTTTTAATAGGATAAATCCCTTCCAAGTTATTATACGAGGATTTGTTAAAATTATAGTAATAAAAAGCGAAACAGATTCGTTTAAATAAATACTGCACATTAGGTTGAGGGATACCTCATGCTTCCTCAAAAAATCAGGCTGACAATTGATAAATGTTGGTGGTGTGGCAAAAAGGTCAAAGAAGGAGAGAGAATAATCTGTCCAGATGGAGAAAGAGAAGATGGAGCTGACACGATACTCCACCCAACAAAACTCAAGATACCAAAAGAATGGATAACAACTGGTAAAATCAAAACAATTGATACGCGGGAATGGGAACAACTAAGTGAAGAAAAAGGATACCAACCAAGGAGATTATACGAAGTCGCAGCACTCTGCTTAGATTGCTATCAAAAATTTGGAGACTGTAAATATTGTCGTGAAAAATTTACACCTCTTATACTATATTGAAAGATTGCCAAACGGACAATATTTCAAACAGAAGGTCTGTCAAGCATGCAAAGAACGTTTTGAAAAATGGGAAGGAATGTTTTGAAAAGAACTTTTTGAAAATTTATAACTGTTCTCTAACGCTATAACTGTTCTCTAACACTATTCTATAACGCAATTATAAAGGGGGATGAGTAGTGAATGTCTCTGCTTTCTAACTCACATGTTACAACCAAGCATTTTTCACTTAAAAACAGGAAATTAGTGGTTTCATGAACCCTCTTACTCTTTCCTGTTTACTTTTCTCCAATAATCTTTCAGGTCTTCTATACCTAGACTCTTAAACAAAGCATCTAAGGCTCCTTTTTGGGAAGTGTGAATGGGGGGAGCGAACCAAGCTGGGGCTTTTTCTCTTTCTACTGAGTTATTTTTTTGTCCGTAATAGGCTATTCGTAAGACGCCCCACTTATCATCGAATTTTTTACTTACTCTAAATTTTCTTAGTCTGTATTCTTCTTTGCCGAAAATATATATGGGACCATAGATGAGATCCTTTTTGTCAGGGGTTCTTACCTTTTTTTCAAACTCTTCTGCACTGCTGCATTGTTTTGCTATTTTTTCTAGTCCTTCTAGTGTTTGTTTTTTCCATCCTTTGTTAAAGTCTAGTTGTTCTTCTAATCTTTTAAGGTTGGGATAGTCTTTTAAAACGTTTTCTGGAACTCTTCTTCTTTCTTCAAGGGCTTTTCTTATTTTTTCTCGGTGTTCTAATTTTACAGCTTCTTCTATTCCTTTTTTCAGGTGTCTTAGTTGCATTTCTCCCGTTCCCACTCTAATACTGTTGAAGTATATGATCTTGCACATCGCCCATTTTCCGCGTTGTAAGGTTTCTTTTTCTGTTAGTCTGTATATTGTTCCTCCTATTTTGTAGCTTGTTGGGAATTTTCTCCCTCTTACGATGATTACTTTTCTGTTATATGGGTCGTGATCGTATGGCTCTATGGGGATGATTTTTTCTATCGCTTCAAGGGGTATTTTCCAAGCCTTTTCTTTTACTTTTTTCCATTCTTTAATCTGTTTATCCAACTCTTCAGGAGACTTGCCAAGAATTCTTTTCAAATAGTTGTAGGGGTAGTTTTTCTTTCTTTCTTCTGCTTCTTTTGTTTCTTTTTTTAGCTTTAGATCGAGGTTTTCACTCGAATCAATTTTTTGAACACTCATAGTTTTCCCCTCCACAAATCTTTTCTTTCTATCTTGTGTTGGAGAACGGTTTAAAAACACCCCTATAAGGGAAAAACATAGAAAAGAGGAAAAAAAGGGGATTGTCATTCCCGTTTAAAGTTGAGTGTTATGTTTTCAATTTGAAAAAGAAAAAGGTAGAAATAGACACTTTTAAGTTAAGGATGAAGGATGGTGGGCTAGATTAGCCCTTTTTTTGTAGTTTGTTGCATGATTAAGGCACTGTTACTTCTTTTCTAGCTAAGCCTTCAACCATTAGTGGAATTATTTTACTGGCTCTAAGTATTTCCATGAAAAGTGGTTTTCCGCTTTTATCAAAATGGACTAAAACTAAATAAAGTTTTGATGGAACTTTTTGTTAAGGAAGTTTTTCCAATGAAAAACACATTAATCTCGGAAGATACGGACAAAATTAGTTTGGTTAAAGGAAAAAAAGGGCAAAGAGAGGTATCGTCGCCGTATTCTGGTGCTAAGCCTTCTGAGGTGGCGGATGTTTATTGGATTTATGCTTGGAGTAAAAAGGGCGAGTATCCAAAGCCGACGCCTCGTAGTGGGAAGTGGCTCGTGTTCGTGGATATAAAGAATGTGGATGAGGTTTGGGCTAAGATTAAGAAGGCTACGGAAGAGGGGAGGTTGGGGGGTTGTTCGAAGGTTTCGACGGCAAAGCCTAGTCCGCTTGCTGTTAGTCCGGATATGAAGGTTATTTGTGTTTATACTTATGATTGGACTGATGAGGAGGATGCGAGGAGGATAAGGGAGGAGCTTAGAAAACTTGGTATAGCTGATAAAATACCGTACAAGGCGGATGAAGATACGTTAAAAGGGAGGTATATGATAAAAGGTCATAAGAAAATCAGTAAATATTATGAATGATTTGATTATGGTTAAATCCTCCATCGTTTCATTTTTGGTACAAATCAGGCGAGTGAAAATGGTTTTGAGCAAGGCTGATACGGTTTTGAAGGAAATTGAAAGGATTAGGAAGAAGGAATCTCTTCCTATCATAGGTCTCCATAGGGGTCAAGTTTTAGTGAATGTAATTCGCGAGATCAAACCAAAGCGCGTTTTAGAGGTGGGTACCTTGATTGGGTACTCTGCGATTTTGATGGGGAAGGAGCTTGGAAGTGATGCTCATTTAATCACTATTGATATTAGCGCTGAGGGGGCGAAGATGGCGGAGGAGAACATAAAGAAGGCGGAGATACCTCCAACAGTAGAAGTTTTGGTGGGTGATGCGAAAAAAATCATACCTACGTTGGAGGGGGCATTTGACCTAATCTTTATTGACGCTAATAAGAGGGAGTACTTAGATTACTTGTTATTGGTCGAGGATAAGCTTCACAAGGGAAGCGTAATAGTCGCGGATAATGCAGGGATTTTCGCGGAGAAGATGAAGGATTTTCTGGATTACGTAAGATCTTCAGGAAAGTATAGTAGTAAATTTGTGCCTGTAGGCGAAGATGGCCTTGAAGTAAGCATCATGCTATAATTTTTTCTGTCGTTTTAAATGTTTAAAAAAGATGGCTATAAGTAAGTATAAAAAGTTAGATATGCGAAGAAAAAACTTTTCTCTATATGAGTTTTTTTTCGTTTTTTTAGCTTTCGGGCGTTATTGATAGGAGGTATATTGTTAGGAGTATGCAGAGTATGAAAGTTATTAGTCCTACCCAGAGGGAGACGATGCTTCCGAATGTCAAAGCGAAGATTGTTGCTATTATTACTTCAGTCCAACCGGCGGGGGTGCCCATCTTTTTTTCGTGGTAAATTGCTAGTGTTGTTAGCATGAAGAAGTATATGAGTGCGGCGAAGATTGTGCCTAGAACGTTTTTAACTGTGATTTTATGTCCGGCTATTTTTATGTAGTTGAGTAGCCATGAGGGTAGTCTTTCGGTAGGCCAGCTGGCAAAGTATATTTCTAGGAGTGCTAGAAGGGTTACAAAAGCGCTGCATAGGATGATTGTTCGGGAGACTTTGTCTTTCCAAAAGATTGTGTATAGTTTAGATGCCATAAAGATACGCCCTTGGTAAAGCACTTATCGGTTTTTTGAGATAATTCTTCTAAAGCTAGTTTTATTTAAAATTATTTTGGCGGAGATTTATGGTTTCATAAAATTATTTTGCCGAAGATTTAAGATTCTTTGGCAGGAAGTTTCCTTACACAAGCGGGGGGATGAAAGCCGATAAAAGCAAATGGGCAGGCAAAGAGACAGAAACAAATATAACTTCCGCCGTCTATAAATTCATCAACGTCTGACTCGGAGCATTTATGCAAACTGAGTCGTTGTGACCGGGCGATCGTGCTTGGCGCTCTTCTGCGGAAAACAGGCAGCGTCAAAGCCTTTGGCTGTGACCCCGCAGGAACCTCTGTAAAAGCTTCCGTAAGCCCGTCGGGCGAAGCATTGCCTCTGGCGACAGAGCGAGAACACGGTGGAAGGCTGGAAGCTCCATGTGTACGCGTGGAGAGGAGGTCACAAAAAGACTAAAGACTACATCCCGTATAGGTTTCTAAAATTCTTTTGAGGGGGATCTTGGTTGGCTCGTGAAGATAAGATTCATCGGCCGGACGCTTATATTTGTAGGGATTGTGATACCCGTTTTAATCAGGCGGAATTTACAACGGTGGAGGATGAGGACGGTCTTCTTAGATCTGTAGCGGTTTGTCCTAAGTGTAAAAGCCAGAACATAGTTATAAGTTGGTGGGTAGAAGGAGAAAAGAAAACTGAAACATAAAAAAGATGGGAGTTAAGAAGTGATATGAGTTTACTGGGTTGCTGGTTTTTACTTAGGCCCTAGTTTTGAAGTTTGATAGTGTTTGAAAATTTTTTAATTGTTTTTTGGACTGTTATTTTAACTGTTTCTGCCTCCCTTTAAAAAAAGGGAAGTTAAGGTATTATCTTTAAATTTAAAAAATATGTGTGTTTTTTTTGTTTTTATTCTTCTTCTTCTTCTTCTTCTTCTTCTCCTTCGCCTAGTTCTAGTTCTTCTAGTTCTTCTGGTTCAAGGGGTGTCGGTGGTGGAGTTGTGGCTATGGTATAGCCAATCCATGCGGCGATTCCTAAGACTACTATCATCGCGATAAAAATCGGCAAAGCTAGAGCCCAGTATGCTGATGGCCATTCGATTCCTATGAGTGGTATTTCGTCTCCTCTTTTTGTGGGATATGTCCAATCCATTAGGGGACCTACGATAGCCCAGAGGGTCCATCCGACTAGGATTATCAGAGATAGTCCGCATATTGTGAAACCGATTGTTTTATCTTTTGCCATTTGTTATTTTACCTCCAAATTTCCTTTACAAAACGATCATAGGGGATATTGAAACTTTCTTTTTATTTTTTTTGTTTTTATTGGTTGGACGGATAAAGAATATGAGTAAACTATTTAACGTTTTTCCTTTTTTTTGTGGTTAAAAGTGGAAATTAAACTCTTGTTACGGGGTTTGTTTTTTGACTTGTTAGAAATTTTTGTTTCTTTTTTTCTAGTTTTCAAGTTTTTTGATTTCTTTTATTACTTTTGTTTTTGCTTCTTCAAGGAGTTCTTTTACACGTTCTTGGGTGTGAGCTTCTGCTTGTATTCTTATTTGTGGTTCGGTGTTTGAAGGTCTTATTAGAATCCAGTCGCCGTTTTCATGGGTTATTCTTACACCGTCAAGGGTTGAAATTTCTACTTTTTCTTCTTTAAGGGCTTCTTCGGCTATTTTTTCGACTATTTGGAACTTGATTTGGTCTTTACACTGTATGTTTTCTTTTAGGAATGGGTAGGATGGGACTTTTTCTAAAAGGTTTGAAAACTTTTCTTTTTTCTCTGAGAGAATTGAAGCCATTAGAAGACTTGCCATTATGGCGTCATCATAATAATAGCCGTAGATAGGTAGAAAGAAATGAGCGCTTATTTCTACGCCGAAAATGGCTTTATGTTCTTTGGCGGTTTCAGCTACAAAAACGTCTCCTACCCGGCATCTTATCACTTTTCCCCCGAATTTTGACACTTCTTCATCTATGACCATGCTACAGGAGACATTGGCGATAACTGTGCCTTTACCGCCGTTTTCGGCAATTAGTTCTTCTGCTATGATTGTTGCTGCTCTCTCGGTTTGAACTTTTCTTCCTTTATCATCAACGAGGATGGCCCGGTCTCCGTCCCCGTCAAAGGCGAGACCAAGATCTGCATTAGAGCTTACAACTAGGGATCTAAGGTCGTCTAAGGGATCTTCTAAAGGATCGGGTGAGCGTCCGGGAAAAGTGCCGTCTGGTTGATTATTCAAGGTTATTGTTTGGCATCCTGCTTTTTTAAAGAGGTATGGAGCCACGACAGAGGCGGCTCCATTGCCTGTATCTAAAACTACGGGTGTGGGGTCAGAAACAGTGATTTTTGAGAGAATAAAGTCAATGTATTTGGAGACGGCGATTTTATTGGATATTTGGTGGGTTTTTCCAAGTTTGTCCCAGGGAGCCCTTTTAAAATCGTTTGAATAAAAGAGGTTTTTTATCTTTTGATTCTCCGAAGTAAAACCTGTTCCGTCGAATCTTCTAAAACGTATCCCGTTATCCTTTGCGGGGTTATGAGATGCTGTAATTACGGCACCACCGTCGCAAGTTTCTTGCCATATCATAAAGTTAACAGTTGAAATTGGAAGAGTACCATAAGAAATAACATCGACGCCTGTAGAGTTTAAACCTGCAACAAAAGCATTTTCAACTATTTGACTACTTGTACGCACATCCCTTCCAGTTATTATTGTGCCTTTCCCTCCGATAAAGGTCCCATAGGTTAATCCTATCCTTGTAACAACTTCGGGAGTAAGCTCTTTATTAAAAGGACCGCGAATATCATAACTTCGAAATATATGTTGTATCTCCTCATAAACCAAAAAGATCACAACCGTTACATTTCCTAAACCTTAAATAAATAAAAATTTAAGTCTATTTTAAGTGTTGTAACGCGAAGTTTTTAAACCTGCGCGAAGTTTAAAAACAGAGAACGCATACTTTTTGGTTTGAAAGGTGTTGTTATCGTGTCGGCGAAGAAAAAGGTTGTTTATAGGGGCTACACGCTTGAAGAGCTGCAATCGCTTAGCATGGATGATATTATAAACTTGTTGCCTTCAAGACAGCGTCGCTCTCTCCTTAGAGGTTTATCGGAGTCTCAGAGGAAGCTGATAGAGCGGTTGCGCAAAGCGAAAAAGATTGCTTTGAAAGAAGGAGAAGTGCCTGTGGTACGCACACATTGCAGAGACCTCATAATTCTGCCAGAATTTGTCGGGTTAAAGATCGCAATCCATAATGGAAAAGAGTTCATAGAGACAGAGATTAGACCGGAAATGATAGGGCATTATTTGGGAGAGTATGCGCCTACTAACAAGATAATAAAACATAGTGCGCCAGGAGTCGGAGCTACTAAAAGCTCTTTGTATGTACCTCTAAAATAATTTTGGATATGCGTATCTTTAATTTTTGGAAAGATTTTAAATAAAACGAGTTTACTATTTGTTTATTCCTTATCAACTTTAGTTTGTTTCGTTGGTGGTAGATAGGCTTGTCTCCGAGTCATAAGTACAGCATTGTAGGTCTTGACCCAGACAGGACCGCTATAGCAGTAGCTAGGGATCTTAGAATCAGCCCTAAAGCGACTAGAGAGATCTGTAACACGATAAAAGGTCTTTATGTGGAAGAAGCTCGAAGTTTCTTAGAAGACGTTATTGCTAAAAAGAAGCTTGTACCATTCAAAAGGTATAAGAAGAAATTAGCGCACCACCCAGGTTTGGAGGAATGGAAGTGGTATTGTGGCAGGTATCCTGTTAAAGCTGCAAAGTATATTCTTCGTTTACTTGATAATTTGATAAATAATGCGGAGTATAAAGGTATAGATGTGGAGAGATCTAGAATTATTCATGCAGTAACTCATAAAGGGCCTAAAATAAAGAGATTTTTCCCGAGAGCTTTTGGGAGAACTTCTCCTAAATCTGATATATTAACTCATATAGAGATAGCTCTAGAGGAAGAGTAGTTTAAAAAGGTGGATGATAGAGGAAGAAAAAATGCCTGTAGTTAAAAATATTCTAAAAGATTCGTTTCTTTATACGCAAATTGATGAGTTTCTAGCTAAGCGTCTTAAAAGGGCTGGATATGCAGGATTAGATATTCGGAAAACGCCCTTAGGTACTAGGGTTATAGTTTATGCTGCTTATCCGGGGATAGTTATCGGTCGGCGTGGTCGTAACATAAACGACATTACTAAAGAACTTGAAAAGAAGTTTAACTTTGATAGCGTGCAGGTAGAAATTAGCGAAGTGGAAAACCCGGAGCTTAATTCAAAAATTATGGCTTCTAGGCTGATTTCAAGCTTGGAGCGCGGGTTTCAGTTTCGTCGTGCAGGTTATTCGATTATCAGGAGGGTGATGAAGGCGGGGGCGAGAGGTTGCGAGGTTAGGATAAGCGGGAAACTTACGAGTCAGAGGTCTCGAACTATAACTTTTCGCCAAGGTTTTGTGGCGAAATGCGGCGAGCCTGCTAAGATTTTTGTGGATGAAGCGGTTGCTTATTCTGTTTTGAAGCCAGGGGTTACGGGGGTTAAAGTTAGGATTATGCGCTCTGATGCGAAAATGCCTGACGAGATATCGATAAAGCTACCGGAGGAAGTTACGCCACCTAAAGAAGAAGAAGAAGAAGAAGAGATAGAGGAAGTAGAAGAGGTTTTAGGGGAAGAAAGGAAAGAAGTAGAAGAGGTAGCAGAAGTAGAAGAGGTAGCAGAGGAAGAAAGGAAAGAAGTAGAAGAGGTAGCAGAAGTAGAAGAGGTAGCAGAGGAAGAAAGGAAAGAAGTAGAAGAAGAATGATTGGAAATTATTAGTTTTTCAAGGAGATTTTGGAGGGTTTTTAGTGCCTATTCTTAGGAAAAGTGAGATTAGAGCCATGGATAAAGAGGCAAGGTTTAAGAAACTTAGCGAGTTGAGGGCAGAACTATCGAAGATAATGGCGGAAAAGGCAGGTGGTGGAAGTTTAGAAAATCCTGGTCGTGTTAGGGCGTTAAAAAGAGTTATAGCGAGGATATTAACGATTAATCGTGAGGAAGAACTTTCAACTTAAGGAGGTAAAGATTATAAGGTGAAAATAACGCCGAAAAACATAATACAACACGAGTTAATAGGACGAAAAGTCTTCATAACAAAAGCAACTCATAAGGGTTACGAAGGCCTTAAAGGCATTATTATTGGTGAAACTCGTAATATGTTCATTATTCGTTCCAATGGTAATAAAGTTTATAAGATCCCGAAAAAGGTTTGTGTTTTTCGGTTTGATTTGCCGGATAATTTGATGGTTGAAGTAAAGGGGTTCCTCCTTGTAGGGAAGCCGGAAAATAGGTTAAAAAAGCGTTTGAGAACTTATTGAAACTGAACCTTGAAATTGGTATGAGGAAGATTGAAAATGGCGAAAGTAAAAGTGAGAGACATAGGTTTAGGAGTACCAGCACCGAAAACAGCTTGTAATGATAAACATTGTCCTTTTCATGGGAATCTTTCCGTTAGAGGTAGATTAATTACTGGTACCGTAGTGAGTGATAAGATGGATAAAACTGTAGTCATAGCGCGTAATTATTCTTTTTATGTGAAAAAATATGAAAGATATGAACGTCGTCGTAGTAAAATAAGCGCTCATGCTCCTCCCTGCCTTGATATTAAGATGGGCGATGAGGTAAAAATTGCAGAGTGCCGTCCGTTATCAAAAACTGTAAGCTTTGTTGTTATTCAGAAGTTAACTTAATAATTTGTAATTAGAAAATTAGAAGAGAGATAGGAGACAAAAATTTATGGCGATTGTACAAAAACCTAGAAGAACGCCTAGGCAAAAAATTTCTAAGGGACTGCCTGTGGGTGCAAGAGTAAAATGTACAGACAATACTGGAGGAAAAGTGCTTTCTATTTTGGCTGTTGTCGGATATAAAGGACGTAAGGCTAGAACTCCCTCTGCAGGCGTAGGAGATATGGTTGTTGTTTCAGTCAAAAAGGGCACGCCGCAACTAAGACGGCAGATACTTACCGCGATAATTGTAAGGCAAAAAAAGCCTTATAAAAGAAAAAACGGTATTACGATATCTTTTGAGGATAATGCAGCAGTTTTAACGGCCCCTACAGGTGAGCCTAAAGGATCGGAAATTAGAGGACCTATAGCACGAGAAGTAGCGGAAAGATGGCCCCGTATAGCGGGAGCTTCATCCATCATTGTGTAAAAAATTATGAATTTTATGATCTGTGTTTTAGGAGGAACTATGCTTTGGCATCCAGTAAAAGCAAACAACCAAGAAAACAGAGGAAGATGATTTTTACTACACCTTTACACAAAAAGAGAAAATTATTTAACGCCCGCCTCTCAACAGAACTACAAATAACGCATGGAGTGAAAAGATTACCGATTGTTAATGGTGACACCGTTCTGATTTTGAGAGGTCAGTATAAGGGGATAGAAGGAGAAGTAAGTCTGGTTGATACTAAAAGCATAAGGATTCATATTCAAGGTGCTGAAAGAGAAAAAGCTGACGGCTCAACGGTTATGTATCCTATCCACCCTTCAAATGTTGAGATTACAGTGCTTAATCTTAAAGATTCTTTAAGGAAGGAATTGATTGAGCGTCTTAGTAAGGAAGAGGTAAGATTGAAGGCGGAAATGTTGGAAAAGATGGAAGAAGAAGAGTTTTAAAATTGATTTTAGAGGTGCGGTAATGTGGGTAGAAAAGGAAACAGACAACACATGAAAAGGTTGGCAGCACCGAGATTGTGGCCTGTTCACCGTAAAAAGGCTGTTTGGGCGGTTAAACCTTCACCTGGCCCCCATCCTATGGGGGAGTGCTTGCCCCTGCAAGTTATTATAAGGGATATTTTGGATTACGCTAAAACTGGTAAAGAGGCTAAGAAAATAATTACTGATGGAAAGATAATAGTTGACGGTAGGGTGAGAAAAGACAGGCGCTTTCCTGTGGGGCTCATGGATGTTATTGAGATCCCTGATTTGGAGGAGTTATACAGGGTTTTGCCTAAATATAGGAAAGGATTAGTGCTTCAACCCATAGAAGCGGAGGAAAAGAACTTTAAACTTTGTAAAGTGATCGGGAAAACCACAATAAAAGGTGGTAAAACACAGTTTAATTTATATGACGGAAGGAACTTGGTTCTGGTAGAGGGAAGAGATTATAGTGAAGAAGAAGAGGAATCAGAAACTGAAATAATTAGTTTCAACGATATAAAGGTTAATGATGTTTTAAAGATATCAATCCCTAATCAAAAATTTGAAGAATATATCAAGTTAGAAGAGGGAGTAATAGGCTTAATCGTAGGAGGAAAAAACGCAGGACGATTTGGGGTAATAAAAGATATAACGAAAGGGCTTATGAGGAGCTTAAACCTTATCACCATAGAAACTGAAACAGAGCCCATTATGACTCCTCTTGACTTTGTTTTCGTTGTCGGTAAAGAAACCCCGCTAATAAAGTTGCCAGATTGGTAAAAACCAGGCTTCTATTAACTTTTAGGGTGAAACATATCATGGATGAAATCCTAGTAGACAAGAATAAATGGCTGAAACTATGGGAAAAAAATCCCATGCTTAGACCGTATATAGCTAAAGTTACGGCTAATTTCGGAGTAGGGGAGAGCGGGATGCGTTTAGAGAAAGCGAAAACTGTATGTGAACAGATAACCGGGCAGAAACCGAAAGAAACGCGGTCAAAGATGACGATTAGGGATTTTGCGGTAAAGAAATTTGAACCCATAGGGTGTAAAGTCACTTTGAGGGGAGAAAAGGCGAAAGAGTTTCTTGAAAAGGCTTTAGAAGCAAAAGGAAAAATAATTCCACCTTCTGCTTTTGACAATGAAGGGAACATTAGTTTTGGAATAGAAGAACATATTGATATCCCACGTACTCGTTACGATCCTGATCTTGGCGTTTTTGGCTTTGATGTTTCTATAACCATCGAAAGGCCAGGATTCAGAATAAAAAGACGGCATGTTCGCCCAAGAAAAATACCGAAAAAACACAGGATAAAAAAAGAGGAAGCCATGACGCTTTTAATGGAAGAATTTGGGATAGAGATTACAGAAAGCCCGGTTGAGTTATACTACTAGACTTATACTACTATGGAGGTTTTTAGATTGTCAGAAGAAGGAGAAGGAAAAAAAGTGAAATATGGTAAAGGAACAAGAATGTGTAAGCGATGTGGAACTCATCGTGGCATAATTAGAAGGTTCGGCTTATTTATTTGTAGAAGATGTTTTAGAGAAATAGCAGAGAGCCTCGGATTCAAAAAATTAGACTGAACCCACTTCATCACTTATAAAGGTGAAAAGTCAGAACAGTATTTTGATTATTGGGGAGGATTTATGGGCAGTTATTTTTTCAGGTTTTCGGTATGGGGCTGAGGATGTTTTTATCTCGTAATTCTATTATCGCTTTTAATACTTCTTCGTAATTTGTTTTTCGGAGGGTGACGATGGCGCGCAAAATGATGTCT
>Ga0209636_10005243_pt1 | contig 13242 bp, 10 predicted proteins | sample DeeMarSWOR152_54_FD_187464 | JGI IMG/M metagenome (GOLD analysis project Ga0209636, IMG submission 187464) | Marine sediment microbial communities from White Oak River estuary, North Carolina - WOR-1-52-54 (SPAdes) (version 2) | ecosystem: Environmental > Aquatic > Marine > Intertidal zone >...
CCCTTCACTTTTTATTCTCTCCAGAGCCTCAGCGAGGACTGGCATGTGATATTTTAATTCGCTTCGCCTGCTTCCAGGGAGGAGAGAGATAAGCTTTTTTTGAGGATCCAACCCATACTTCTCCAAGAACTCATCTTTGGTGAGAGAGGCTCTTACTCTATCTTTGAGGGGATGTCCAACATAGACAGCTTGGATCCCGTAATCTTTGTAGATCTTCTCTTCGAAAGGGAAAATCAGCATCATTTTATCGACTGTTTTTTTTATGGTTCGGAGCCTCCCTTTTCTCCAAACCCATACTGTAGGGCTTATGTAGTAGAGGACGGGAATCGATAGTTTTTTAATTTTTCTGGCCAGACGAAGGTTGAAATCTGGAGAATCGATAAGAACTGCTGCTGAAGGTTTTTGGTGTTTTATTTCTCTTTTGATTTTGTCAAAGATTTTTTTTATTCGGGGAAGATGAGAGATGACTTCGAATACTCCAACAACAGCCAGTTCTTCTACCGGGAAAAGAAGACGAACTCCTTCTCTCTCCATGTGCTTTCCACCGATGCCAAAAAAAGAGAGAGAAGGATGGAGTTTTTTAAACTGATAGACGAGGTCAGCGCCGTATTTTTCTCCAGAATTTTCTCCGGCTATGATGAGGATGGAATCCATCAGCGCTTTTCGGTTTCCCCATAATAGACGATCTCTGGCATTTTTTCAGGGTCGAAGCCGTAGTAGAATAGCCATTTGTCGTAGGTTTCTTGGTCAAAGTAGATTCTTATAGATTTTTCGGTGGATGAGCTTACTACTCCGATGATCCTTGGATTGTCGACCGAAGAGAGAGCACTTTGAGGCGCCACCAGAATTTTTTGAGTTGCTCCTTCTTGCCGTCCTGAAGCTCCCCCATAAGGAAGGATAATATTCCATTCACCGTGTTCGGTCATAGGATCCTTAAACATTTTGCGGAGACATTTCTCTTCCAATAATTCTTCAAAGGATTTTGGAAAACCGCCTGGGTATTTTATCTGGAATAGTCGAACTGCTTCTACATACTGTTTCCCTCTGAAAATCAATTCTTCCTCTTTTTCGCGCTGGAGCTGTGTTTTCCAGATCGGTGTGGCAATAAGAAATCCAATGGCCATAATAAAGACAGCAACCATGAGGATAATCAGTATGTAGCCTTCTTTTCTATTCATGAGTCATAAAAAGAAAGATTAGGGTAAAGAGAAATCACCAGGTGCTGTAGAGTGTTCCGTCCAACGATTTCATTTCCGACCCAGATAAAACATCTGATATTCCAGGCTCCACTGCTAATATCAGGTCTTCCTCGGATAGTATTTCTGGTATTTCTATCCAGGTTTCTGAAGAGCCGGTTATAGGATCTATTGGTATTGCCCTCAAATACTTTTCATCTACAAGAGCCTGGAGAGAGTAAGGGTATTTACCCTTGTCTGCGTAGTACTGGTCTATCAATGTTCTCATTTGGAAGAGATTTTCCTTTAACACAGATTCTCTTGCCCGTTTGGTAGCGTATTTATACTGGGGAAGTCCCAGACCCACCAGAATTCCTATGAGAGCGAAGACGATCAGCATTTCGATAAGAGTAAAGCCATTTTTCTTATTCTTATGGGTCGAAAGCATTCTTGTCACCTCTCTACCATTCTCTGTATTTGGTTCCATCCAGGGCTGTGCCCGGGTTTCTCGTGTAAATGTCATAGACATTTTCTCCTCCCCAAACATCTGAATCAGGCTCATCCTGGTAAGACCTTAATCCCCATTCATGAGATTTTGTCATCGGATCTATGGGAATTCTTCTCAGAAACTTCACAATCTTTGTATCTTCGTCTTCTTCTCCCTCTTCTTTAATTTTTAATTCAACTCCTTCAACTAAGGTTTCTAAGTCTGGAGGGTAACCTTCAGTGTCTTCTTCAACGTCTATCTTTTTTTCATCAGCAAGCTTTTTGTAAGCATCTATAGCTTCTCTTATTATTCTTAAGTTCCGTCTCAGCTCTATCTCTCTTTCTCTTCTTATGGCAGTCTTGGCTAGAGGCATGACCGCTGCTGCTAAAATAGCAAGAATAGTAAGGGTGACCAGCATTTCGGTAAGGGTAAATCCTTTTGCTCGAGGGAATAATTTGCTCATGCTCGCTGATTCCCTTTTAAATGAATTAAGATTTATCTTTATGATTCCGGTCTCGATAAAAATGAGGTTTTTTTGGCTCAGGAGCTAGAGGATCAGACCGACGATAGGAATTGTATTCCAGGGCCTTCTTGCTCAATTTGATCTTGTTATCTTCGTCAATAGCCATAACCTTAACCCGGACTGTTTGTCCCATTTTGATCACATCCCTGATATTCCTGATTCGATGATGGGCGATTTCAGAGATATGAAGGAGACCGACAATGTTGGGGAGGATTTCAATGAACGCCCCATATTCTTCAAGACGAACGACTTTCCCTGTGTAGATTTTGCCAACTTCGGCCTCCACTGTTATTTCCCTTATCATCTCTTTCGCTTTCTCTGCGGATTGGGTATTTGAGGAAGCAATAGTTATCTTCCCGCTTTCTTCTATTTCTATCTTGGAGTTTGTTTGGGCAATGATTTTTTTGATGATCTTTCCGGCTGGCCCGATAACATCACCTACTTTCTCCGGGTTGATCATTAAATTTATGATTCGGGGAGCGTAAGGAGAAATATCCGCTCGAGGCTGCGCCAGCGCCTCTTTCATCTTGGATAGAACCTTTAAGCGTGCGTCTCTAGCTCTTAAGAGTCCTTCCTTTAAAATCTCAGCTGGAATCGAGGGAACCTTTAAATCCATCTGGATCGCTGTGACTCCTTTCTCTGTTCCAGCAACTTTGAGGTCCATATCTCCGAAATGGTCTTCAAGGCCTTCAATATCAGTGAGCACAGCATAGCGGTCATCTTCTTTGACCAGCCCAATGGCGATTCCTGCGATAATCGTAGAGAGAGGGACTCCTGCATCCATAAGAGATAGGACGCCCCCACAAACAGTGGCCATCGAGGAAGAGCCATTTGATTCCAAGATGTCGGAGACAATACGGATAGTATAGGGAAAATCTTCTTCATCAGGAATAGAGGGGAGGATAGACTTTTCAGCCAGCGCACCATGGCCTATTTCGCGTCTTCCCGGGCCTCTTAAGAAAGCAACTTCCCCCACACTAAAAGGAGGGAAGTTATAGTGAAGCATGAACCTTTTTTCAGCCTCTTCTCCAAGTCCATCCAATCTCTGAACGTCTTCAAACGTGCCCAAGGTTACGGTGGCCAGACATTGAGTCTCTCCTCTCGTGAAAAGGGCCGAGCCATGCGTGCGAGGCAGAATCCCGACCTCAATAGACAACGGTCTTATATCGTCGAAATCTCTTCCGTCAGCTCTTTTCTTCTCATTTAAAACCAAATCTCTGATTAGTTTTTTATGGATAGATTGGAATATTTCTTTGGTTTCATTGATTTCGTCTTCGTTTTCCTCTGGAATGGGTTCCAACAGGTCATCCAAGATTTTTCTTGTTGCCTCATCTCTTTCTTTTTTATTTTTGTTCTGGGTAGCTTTAAGCAGAGCAGAAGAAATTTTCGTTTCGATCTTTTCCAGCTTGGATTTATCAATTTCTTTAGCACTGAATTCTCTTTTTTTTATGTTTAATTTGCTGTAGAGATCTTTCTGGATTTTGACAATTTCATCTATGGTCTTTTGAGCTAAGATTATACCTTCTACGATCTTTTCCTCTTCAACTTCTGTGGCCCCTGCCTCTATCATGACTATTCCTTCTTCCGTACCCACAACCACCATGTCGAGAGGGCTCTCTTCGAGCTGCTTCACAGTGGGATTGATAATAAACTCGTTATTTATATAGCCGACCTTCACTGCTCCTATCGGGGTTGTGAACGGGATGTCAGAAAAATATAGGGCGGCCGAAGCTGCGATGAGACCAAGAGTGTCAGGTTCATTCTCTAAATCAGCAGAAAGGAGAAGGGCAACAATTTGAGTGTCATAATGATAACCCTCTGGAAACAGAGATCTTACTGGTCTGTCTATTAAACGGCTGACAAGAATTTCCCTTTCTGAAGGTCTCCCTTGTCTTTTAAAGAAGCCTCCAGGAATTTTTCCTGCCGCGTATGTATTTTCTCTGTAATCAACTATTAGGGGGAGAAAAGGCTTCTCCTCTTTCATTTCTTTCTTGGAGGTTGCGGTGACAAACATGATTGTATCTCCGTAGCGGAGAAAAGCTGAACCATCAGCCTGTTTGCCGATTTTGTCTATTTCTAAAGATAGAGTGCGGTTGCTTATTTCTATGCTGGTTTTATTGTCAGACATTTTCACTCCGAGACCTTAGCCTATTTTCTGAGCTTAAGCTTTTTGATCAGATTTTCGTATCGACTGGGGTCTTGCTTTTTTAGGTATTCCAGGAGTCTTTTTCTCCTCCCGACCATTTTCAAAAGGCCAGTCCGGGAGTGGTGATCTTTTTTATGTGTTGAAAAGTGTTCAGCTAAATAATTTATTCTATTGGTTATTAGAGCTATCTGGACCTCTGGTGAGCCTGTGTCAGAAGGTTTAATTTTGTTTTCTTTGATGATTTTTGTTTTTTCTTCTTTACTCAGTGTCAAAATCTACTCCTTAGGAATTATTTTGTAATAGTAGCAAAAAAGCCAGGGAATGTAAATCATTATTTATCTATAGCTTTAAAGACAAAACGGAAAATATGAGAAGTTTTATAAAGCTCTCATTGCCCGCTCTTCAAGGTCTTGCATATCTAAAGGTCTTACATCTCTATTAGTCGGGTGAACGGGAAAATAGTGGCTGCCCTTATTTGTTTATTCTTTCTTAAAGATTCCAGTATTAGACTGGGGCTAACACTTTATATATTCTATTTTAAGGAGCTTAGATAATTTTTTCTTAGGATAAGTTGCTGCGCGTATTTAGAATCAAAGCCTCCCATTTTACTCTTAACCTCTTCTAATTTTGTTTCGATCTCGGAAAGAGTCATTTTATTGATCTTTTTTTTCTTGGCAGGGGAAGCAGAAGGTGCAGCTTCAGGTTTTTCTGGCTTTGGAGGTTTTTCTACCTCAGCTGGCTCTTTTGGCACTACTGGTTCTTCCGCCTCAGGGGGCATTTCTGGTTCAGGAGGCGCTTCTTCCTCAGCTGGCCTTTCTACTTCAGGTTGTATTTCTGCTTCGGCCGGTTCTTCTGGCCTGGGAAGCTCTTCTGCTTCAAGTTTTTTTTCAGGTTCAACTGGCACTTCTGCCTCCTCCGGTTTTTCTAGCTCAAGAGGCTCTTCTGCTTCAGCTGGTTCTTTAGGCTCGGGCGGCGTCTTCTCTGGTTCGGGAAGCTCTTCTACTTCAAGTTTTTTTTCAGGCTCTGATGGCGCCTCTGTCTCAGGAGGTTCTGCAGGCACTGCTGGTTTTTCTGGTTCCAGAGATTTTTCCGTCTCGGGGGGCATTTCTGGTTCAGGAGGTGCTTCTACCTCAGGAGGCTTCTCCAGCTCAGCTGGTTCTTTAGGCTCGGGGGGCTTTTCCGGCTCAGATGGTTTTTCCTCATCAGGCGGTTTTTCTACTTCGGGTAATTTTTCGGGCTCAGGAAGTAGTTCTGGCTCAAGCGGCTTTTCCGGCTCGGGCGGGGCTTCTGGTTTGGGCTTTTCTTCTGCTTTTTCCGGTGGCTTTTTTCTTTCAGGTTTAGTTTTTGCTTTTTTCTCTTTTTTAGGTTTTTCCTTTTTTGCCTTTTCTGCAGGAAGTTCTTCTTTTTTAACTTTTTTTGCTGGGGAGGGCTTTGCCTTTTTTACTTTTTTTTCAGCCTTAGCGGAAGCTGCGGCTTTTGCTTTCTCTTCTTTCTTCTTTTCTTTTTCTTGTTTAAGATCTTTCTTCTTTTTTGGTTCTGGTGATCCTTTTTTCTCTTTTGCTTTTTTCTTGATTTCCTTTTTCTCTTCAGCCATTTTTCATCCTTTTACATTCAGTGCAAATCAACGAAAATGAATATCTCTCCTGTAGATTATCAAAATTTAGGGCAGGAGGGCAATTGTTTTTTTTGAGGGACGTTCCCCAAAGTGCCGCCCTTCGGAGTGAAAGGGAGCATTTCCCGATGTGCCATCCTTTATTATGCTGATGAAATCTATAAGAAAAAATATCGATTTAGGAAACCAATATAAAATGAAAAGGATCGTACTTCGGGGAACCTCCCCAAGAATATTGCACAAGAATATGGAATCTAGTATAGTCATTGAACATGTACGCCTTCTATTCATTCCTTCTCTTGATATCTCTTTTGATTTATATCCCAGTCTATTTTGTGAGAATAAAATTATTAAGAGGAGAGAGCGTTTTTCTGAGAGATAGATTAGGGCGGAGGCTTAAAGATAACGGCAGCCAGAAACAGTCACTTTGGATCCATGCTGTTTCAGTAGGGGAAGTTCTCTCGCTCCAGAATTTAATCAAAAAAATTAAGGAGAAGCATCCTGCTTGGACCATTCATTTTTCTACTCTTACAAACACAGGCATGAGAGTGGCCAAGGAGAAATTAACTGATGCGGATAATATATTTTTTGTTCCCTTAGATTTCAAACATGTTGTCCGTAAATTTTTTTATATTCTTAGACCGAGAGTGTTTGTCTTGGCTGAATCGGAATTGTGGCCCAATCTCTTAAGAGAAGCAAAAAGACAGACAAAAGGTGTCCTCCTTATTAACGGTAGAATCTCTTCGCGATCTTTTAGAAGGTATTCCAGGTTTAAGTTTATTGCGAAAAAAATATTAAAGAACATAGATCTCTTCCTTGTTCAAACAGAAAAAGATAAGGAAAACCTAGAAAGAATAGGCGTGAATTCAGGTGTGGTCGAAGTAGTCAGAAACTTGAAATCCGAGGTTAACCTGCCTCTCTTAACCGAAGAGGATCTTCTGAGATTAAAAAGGGATTTGAGCATTCCCGCCACAAAAAGAGTAATCGTAGCTGGGAGCACTCGAAAGGGAGAAGAGAAGGAACTGATTGAAGCCTACTCAAGAGCCAAAAGCATAGAAGAAAATCTCCTGTTGATTTTAGCACCTCGTCACCCGGAAAGGTTTGATGAGGTAGAAAGAATTTGTAAGGATTTTCCTTTTAAAGTGATGAGAAGGACGCAGGTTGCGCCGAATAAACAATGGGATATACTGGTCCTGGATACAATAGGCGAGCTGGCTCATTTTTATGCACTTTCTAATGTATCCTTTGTTGGAGGAAGTTTGGTGCCTTGGGGAGGTCAAAATTTGCTCGAGCCTGCTTTTTATAAAAAGCCTATCTTTTTTGGGCCTCATATGGAGAATTTTGCCTTTCTAGCTGAAAAATTTGTCCAGTCCGGAGCAGCTCGAATAATAAACAAAAATAAAGATTTAGATGAGATGTTCCTGATTCGAGACGAGAAATCCCTGGAAAAAATGGGGGAGAGCGCCAAGGAAACCTTAAATTCATTGCAGGGGGCAACTGAAAAAACACTCAAAGCTATAGAAGCCATGATGGCAGATTCTTAACTAACACGTCAGATGAATAATCTTCCTAAAAATCTGTTTGTTTTCATCCTGCTGGGCACTTTATTATTTTCTCCCTCTCAAAATATCCTCTTTGCAGAGACATCATCGGATGAGGACAAACTCAACAAGGAATTTTTACTAAATTTTGGGGATGATTTTGTAGAAGTCCTTGTATCACCAAAAAACTGGAAGGGAAGAGATTTCTTAAATTTATCAGCTGTCCTGGGGGCAGGTCTCCTTCTTTATTCTGTTGACCAGGATATTCAGCACTGGGTCCGGGATCATCGCAGTTCATCATCAGAGGATGCCTTTAAAGCTATTACTCATCTTGGCGACGGAGTCATTTTAATAGGTTTGATGACGGCTTTATACGTTTCTGGTGAGATTTCTGATAGCAATAGCCTGAGGAAGACAGCTCTTTTGAGCCTGGAAAGCTGGTTGACAACAGGGATAATTGTCAGAGGCATAAAGTCTGTTGCAGGGAGAGCTCGGCCCTGGACGGGTGAGTCCAGTCACAGCTTTCATCCATTTTCTACCAGGTCAAGGTTTGCTTCCTTTCCATCTGGTCATGCCTCTTCGACATTTGCAGTGGCCGCAGTAATTGCCGATCAATCGAAGAAAGTTTATATCGATATTTTAGCTTACAGCCTGGCAACCCTGGTCGCAATATCAAGAGTTCATATCGACAAACATTGGGCATCCGATATTCTGGTAGGCTCTGCTATCGGCTACTTTGTTGCCAAAAAAATCTCTGCTTTAGACAGGGACGGGGATTCAAATAAAGTGAAGCTTAGCTTCCAACTTTCTCGACAAAGGCAAGCCTTTTCTCTTACTTTTTCCTTTTGAAGAAATACATGATACCCCCAATTTTCTTTCATTTGCAATTTGACTATTTTCTGAGTAATTGCTATTCTTTTGCCGCTTAGGGAAAAAGGAAAAATGAGCCCAAACCGAGAATTCTAACTTCAAAAGCATCATTTATATATAAAAATATATAAAAAAATGATTAATCACCGCTTAAAAAGGGTTTGAATGGGAACAAAAATAGCAAAAATTATTCTCATTATATTTTTATCTACGGGGCTTTGTGCGTCTTCTGCAGCTCAAGAGCTGACAGGTTCAATCAAAGGTACTGTCACTGACGCCGAAGGAGGGGCTCTTCCTGGAGCTTCTGTCATGGTGACTTCTGAATCCCTGATGGGAACCAAGACTTATGTGACCACGGGAAAGGGTGCGTTCAGGTTCCCAGCTCTGCCTCCTGGCAAATTCATACTCACAGTTGAAATGCCCGGCTTTAAGGCTATAACCAGGGAAAATATCATCATCAGAGTAGGGATGGTGGTTACCTTGAATATCACCATGGAGATGGCTGCAATCGAAGAAGAAATCACAGTCACTGCTGTTTCTCCTATTGTTGACGTAAAACAGTCAAAAATCTCTGTGATTATGGATGAGGATTTGCTGAAGGATATTCCTATGGCACGAGACCTTTACGATATTGTAAACGTTGCACCAGGTGCTGTTTTTGAAGGCTCTGAATTCCAAAAATCTGCCTCGTTCAGAAGGACAACGTCGATTCACGGCGGGACGATGCGGAGTAATACAACTGCCTTTGACGGTGTGAACATGAATGATCCTGTAGTGATGTATCCTCTGACAAACATTAATTTTGATGTCATGGAAGAAGTGGAGATGGAGACAGCAGGACACCCTGCTTCAGTAGGTTACACTGATGGAGCTTACATCAACATCGTTACCCGATCCGGGGGAAACAAGTTCTCTGGAGGAGCTACGATTTATTACACAAATAACGATCTTTCTCAGAGCCTCTGGACAGATGAACAGGTCAAGGCCTTTGGAGTATCGCAGCCAGGTGTGGATAAGAGCTGGATTGATGGCTCCTTAACTTTTGGTGGGCCCATCTTGACTGATAAATTATGGTTCTTTTCCAACGCCCGTTATATCAAGCAGGAACAGTTGGTGAGCTATGTTCCTTGGACAGATATTCTAGGACGTTTCCATGACAAATACGATTGGAGCAACACGGAGATGATGGGATTCATTAAGCTCACCTCCCAACTTACTAAAAAAATCAAGCTTGTAGGGATGTTCAACTACGTGGACCGCTATCGCCCCATGTACGAATCCCCTGGTCCGAGGATAAACTTCATTGCCACAAGAGTCTTAGACCATGAAAAAGCCTATACCGGAAACAGTATTCTGAGCTGTATTCTCGACCAAAATACTTTTTTTGATTTAAGAGTTGGATATGTCCACCGTTGGTTCCCTTTGCCCATGCAGGCAGAAGCCCAGGGACTTCCATCTGTTAATGATGTAGCGGACAATTATGATCCCCTGACTACCGCTCCTTACAACGAGACTTATATCAGAAAAAGATTCCAGAGTGGATTGTATTTTACCCGGTTCCAGGATAATTTGTTTGGAGGAAATCACGAGTTTAAAGGAGGGCTTGAGTTTGAGGATGCCTACGGAGATTGGGATGTGTGGCGAGAAGACAACCTCTTCTGGCGCTGGTCAGGAAGTCCTTATTATTTTGGTGGAAACTTTGGATTAGTTGCTTTCGAAACTTGCGGTCCTGAAGAAGGCTCATCAAAGATGATAAACAGGGGGAAAAGGATCGGTGCCTTCATCCAGGATTCTGTCACTTTTGCTGATAGATTGACTTTAAGCGTTGGCGTCAGGTTTGACAGATCATGGGCCTGGTTTCCTGCTCTCACAAAAGCTGCGAGCGGAAATCCCCTTTCTGTGTGGATAGGTGAAAACGTAGTCAGACCTTATGTGGCAGGTACTTATCCAGAAGAATTTCCCGATGGCCTCAATCCCTGGGCTGAAGCAACCACAGATGAGTGGAAAAGCGCAGTAGTCTGGAACACGTTTTCTCCAAGGTTCGGGTTGACTTTTGATCTCTTCGGTGATGGAAAAACAGCCTTAAAAGCTTCTTTTGCTAGCTATTCAGAGTACTTGATGCTTTCCTACTTCACCATGCTCCACCCCTTTTATCCTCGCGTGTTTACATTCATGTGGATTGACACCGACCTCAACGGGCAAGTTGATCAGACCGACTCATTTCGTAGGTTTCCTGAGGACTATCGAGTTGTCGATCTCGAGTTTGCTGGTTTAAAGATTGATCCTGATACTAAATCTCCCATTACTGATGAATTCACTTTAGGCCTATGGCATGAACTATTCAAGAATTTTTCTCTAGGGTTTAATTTCATTTACAAGAATAAGAAAAATATTATCGAAGATGCTCTCTATTCTCCTGATACTGATGAATACTGGTATCATTTTAACCAGGAACCTGCCCAAAGATACTGGATATCTTTCCCCACGACTGTGCCCAGTGATGTTTATGGTGATAAGGATGTTACTTTTTACGTTTTAAGGAACGAACCTGACGCACCACCCATTTTTTATCGGACAACCAATGTTCCTGAGCTGAAGAGAAAATACTGGGCCTTAGAGCTCCTTTTCAACAAGCGAATGGCTGGCGGCTGGCAGTTCGCGGGTTCTGTAGTCTTCAGCAAAGCCTACGGGAATATCGGTGGCTGGTATCTGGAAAGCGCAGGATGGACTGGAGCTGGAGACTCACCCAATGATTTCGTCAACAGTTACGGAAGAACAAGCATTGATAGGCCTCTTCAAATTAAGCTCATGGGTACGGTCGAGCTTCCTTTGAGCATCTTTCTCAGTACCTACTACAGGTTCTTCTCGGGTTCACCATGGGCCAGGAGTGCTTCAATCAGACCTCCCTCTTCTTGGACAACTCCACGTAATGCACTAAGAGATTACTACGATGTATTATTAGAAGCTCCTGGAACAAGGAGAAATAGGTTCTGGAACAACCTGGATCTCAGGCTGGAGAAAGAATTCAGGATCGGAGATTTGGGAAGATTGGGTGCCTATGTCGACGTCTTCAACCTCTTGGGCTGGTCAGGTGTTGAGGTAGGCCAGAATGATGTCTACCGCTGGGATCCTGATGATGAAGGCTACGGAGAGTCAGGCTCCTTGACTGTGGATCCCGATTATCAGTATATCAGTTCCGTAAGCGGAATAAGACAAATTAAGCTCAGCATTCGCTTCAGCTTCTGAGTCAAGCTCAAAAAATAAAAGATACGATCGGTCAAAAGGAGAAACTCAACCGGTTAGCCAAATGGATAAACCGAACTGCTGAGCTGAATTAATAAACCTGTCCGATAAGCCGAATGGATAAATCAAGATGAAATGTCCTAAATGTCATTTTGAAAATCCAGACGATACTCTTTATTGCGGCAAGTGTGCCACTCCTCTTCAATCCGCTGAGGAAACAGACATTTCTTACACCAAGACCCTCCAGATATCCATAAAAGAATTGCTCATAGGGTGCACTTTTGCCAGAAGATACCACGTCCTTGAAGAGCTGGGAAAAGGCGGCATGGGCAAAGTCTACAAGGTCGAAGATAACGAGATAAAAGAAAATGTGGCTCTAAAACTCCTGAATCCAGAAGTCGCATCTGATGAGAAAACTATCGAGCGCTTCCGGAATGAGCTGAAATTTGCCCGCAAGATCACCCATAAGAATGTCTGTCGGATGTATCATCTCAGCAAAGAGGAAGACAGCTATTATATTACCATGGAATATGTCTCGGGGGAGGATCTAAAGAGCTTAATAAAAAGGATAGGGCAATTTACTCCAGGAAAAGCTGTTACAATAGCCAAGCAAGTGGGCGAGGGATTGAGTGAAGCTCACAGTTTGGGAGTTGTACACAGGGATCTAAAGCCACAGAACATCATGATCGATAAAGAAGGGAATGTACGGATCATGGACTTCGGGATAGCCCGTTCGGTTGAGGCTAGAGGAGTCACCCAGGCAGGGACGATTGTCGGCACTCCAGATTATATGAGTCCAGAGCAGGTGGAAGGCAAGGAGGCAGATCAGCGTTCGGATATCTATTCCATTGGAGTGATTCTTTATGAGATGATGACCGGCAAGGTACCTTTTGAGGGAGATACAGCCTTAAGCGTTGCTCTGAAACACAAGACAGAGGCACCTCCAGATCCTAGAGTGCTTAATCCTCAGCTACCTTCGGATCTCAGCGGCATTATATTGAGATGTATGGAGAAAAATAGAGAGAGAAGATACCAGACGGTTGATGAGCTCCTTTCTGATTTGAGAAATGCAGAAAAGGGCATTCCCACTGCAGAGAGGATTCTGCCCAAGATTAAGCCTGTTCCCTCAAAGGAGATAACCTTCCAGTTTGGATTAAAGAAGCTCTTAATTCCAGCCATAATGGTTATCGCACTTGTAATCATCGGGGTAGCTATCTGGCGCTTTCTCCCGCGAAAGGAGGCCGTTCCTCCAGCACCGCCGGGCAAACCATCGATTGCTATCATGTACTTTAAGAACAACACTGGAGATGAAAGCTTAGATTATTTGAGAAGTGGCCTTTCTGATTTGCTGGTTTCAGACCTGTTGCAATCGAAGTACATTCATGTCCTGACCGGAGATAGACTTTTCAAAATTCTTGAGGATCTCGATAAGCTGGAAGCAAAGAGTTATTCTTCGGATGTTCTCAATCAAGTAGCGGCGAGAGGCGGAGTTAATCACATCTTACAGGGAAACTATGCTAAGGCAGGGGATGCTTTCAGAATCAATGTGATGCTCCAGAAAGCAACGACTGGAGAAATTATCGCTTCAGAGGGAATGGAGGGAATAGGCGAAGCGAGTCTATTCTCTATGGTGGATGAGCTAACA
>Ga0209636_10005244_pt1 | contig 13242 bp, 17 predicted proteins | sample DeeMarSWOR152_54_FD_187464 | JGI IMG/M metagenome (GOLD analysis project Ga0209636, IMG submission 187464) | Marine sediment microbial communities from White Oak River estuary, North Carolina - WOR-1-52-54 (SPAdes) (version 2) | ecosystem: Environmental > Aquatic > Marine > Intertidal zone >...
ATTATTATTAATGCGCCAAAGACTAGTCCTGCGATTGCGCCGCCGTGGGGAAGTCCAAAGCATTCTTGTTCTTCTTTTTCTCTTCGCCTGCGTTCAGGTCTCCAAGCCGGAGTAGCAACTAGACTTGCTCCGCACTTAACACACACCGCAGCATCTTCCTCGTTTTTGGTGCCACACTTAGTGCAATAGACCATGAATCATTCCCACCATTCGCGTTCTTTCTCTCTTCTGACGCGTCTGCTAACAGAAGCGCCACACTTGGGGCAAAATCTTGCGTCCTCCTTCATTTCAGCTCCACACTTCCAACAGTAAGGCAATGTCTTACCTCAAAAACTATCCTTTCGTCCGTTCACATATAAAAGCGGTTCCATCGGTGCGCGCTCGTAGAAAATGGACTTACTCTTTTCTTTCGATTTTTTCTTATTATATTATTAATATAAGCGATTCTCAAAAAAGCTCTGCAAAATGCAGATCTTCTAAGGTTGAGTTTGTGGCGCGGGGTGCGGGATTTGAACCCGCGCGGCCCAAAGGACCACAGGCTTAGCAGGCTTGTGGTCAATTCTTCTTTTTGCTGATATACTATCAGTTATCAAACTGCCACCGTTCAAGGCTGTTCTAGAACTCTCTGAATTATAAGGGCTTTCAAGACGCCGTATTGCTTCTTTTAAAGCATTTTCAGCTACCTTGGAAACGCTTAAACCCAGATCCTTAGCCTTTCTGAACACCTCCTTATCTATTCGAATGCTTGTAACGATTTTCTTTCCCAATATTGTCACATTCCTAAATATTTGTATTACAAATAGATACATAAACGTTCCGCCGTCTTATTGCGTGCGTGCGCATCCCCTAGTTGATGGATTGTATGGGCAGAATTCTAGACAGTTTAGCCCTCCAATGTTGATCTGCCTGTACTCCAGCGTGATTATCCATTCAGTCTGATATATTCTGCCACATGGAACTCTACACACCTCAGCAAATAGCTCCTCGAAGCAACTCCTAAAACCTCTTCTGATTGCTTCTATTGAAGCCTTAAGTTCATTTTTCCCAACGATTAGATGACTCAACTCGTGGGCTATCAAAGCACTCAAGGCCTTTGAACAAAAACCCCGGCAAGACCTATCGATGACGATCCTAGCTTTGAGCAATCTGCCAAAAGCATCTCTCGTGTATTGAATGGACGCATAGGAGTTGGGAATGTTCACGCGTCCAAAGTCTATGTGGATGTTGCTCCCATTTAGCTCGAGAAAACCATTCTCTATAACTTCGCTCTTTAGTTCTTGAAGTCTTCCTTTTCCATCCATAACACAAACTTTTGAATTGTCTTTCGATGGGCGTACTCTAAGCAAACAACCTTCCTCAGTCTTTAGCGAATTTGATTCTCCTTCTGAAAGGAAGGAAAATTGCCGTAGCAGTTGCAAGCCCTAGTAAAACATTGATCCACGGATTTTCCAAAGGTATGTAAGGAAGAAAAGTTGATGGAATATAATTTCTTATCAGTAGTTGGTACGTAAGCCAGTAGATAAGCGATGCTACAGCACCTATCACTAACCATGCCGTGAATATGCCCATAATCACCCCAATACTTAATTTGAACCCCGTTCCGAGGGTTGAAGTTACTTTTACTTCCTTTTTATCGATTTGACCAATCTCGCTGGCAGGCACTATGGGCGATATTCGACCATTCGCCACAAGAGAGTTAATTCCATTAGAAGTAAGTTTGTATCTTCTTCTTGGAAAACCTTCTTTTTCTATTAAACCCTTAGACTCTAATTCTTTGATTTCTCGCTGTATTGTAGCTTTCGAAGCGTTTAGAGTTCTTCTCAAGTTTTTCTCATTGTGGTAGCCTTTGCTTATTGCGTCTAGAATACAGAGCTGAGACTCTGTAATCGCTTCACCAACTGGGACTCTAATCATTTTTCTTACCTTAGTAAGTATTGTAAATGCTTGACAATACTAAACAAGAATTCTGCTAATTTCCTAAGAAAGTTCTCTAAGTTCTCTTTCAGGTTTATCCCGTTGCTATAGCAGTAGATGAATGCTAGTAATGCTACACAAGTTAGAAAAACAAATCTGGTTTTTCTATTCTTTGTTAATCTGATCGAAGCTGCTAAGAAAGTCACAATTATTAGCCAATTAGTTACTAAATTTACTTCGTTCATTCTAAACTCCCCATAACATGTAAATCACATAAGCCACTAGCAAGACCGTGAATATCAGTAGCCATTTCCTGCCGTCCCAGAGTTTTATTCTCCACCCATCGAGTGGCGGAACTGGAATCATGTTTAATATGGCTATAATCAGGTTTATGCCCACGATTTTGAATGCCAGTGGATCACTGATTTGTGATGCCAACAGGGCTAGGGCTATGTTTCCCAGAGGCCCTGCCAATGCGATATATGCTGACTCTTCGTTGTTTTTTGGGTTGTCCAACAAGTAGACTGCTCCAGGCATAATCAGCTTAATCGGAAGCATTAATGATATCATGGTGACAATCAAACCAGGTATCCAGATCTGAAACTTGGCTCTGAGACCATAGAGAAGTGCCATGAATTTATGGGCCAACTCATGAACCGCAAAGGCTGGAACTACGACTAGCATAGCTAAAGGCATGTTGGAGAATGTGGGGAAACTAAGCGTCAAACCTATCAACAAGCACGCAAGTAACAGGTGGCACAACTCGCCTTTGGTAAATGTCTGGCTTATATTTGATCTTGCTTTCACTCTAATCGACATTAATACTCCTCCAAGTTCTTCCGTTCAATGTCTTGCCGCAAAAGAAGCAGACAACCTGTCCATTTCTAACGCAGTATTGAATGCATTGAGTGTGATAGACGCATCCACATTGATGCTGGAACGGTTGACCAAAAGTAAGATTGAACCATTCTTTTTCACAAACTGGACATTTGCCGTCTAGGGGAAGCAGGTTTTCATGTACAATAACCATTCCTGTTTTTGAGGGAAAAAAAGAGGGAGGATTAACCTGTTGATGTTTATGAATTGCGACACGTTTTTGCGTTCGGGCACGTTTCGGTCTGACAGCCAATTGCGTCCGTTGAGCAGCTTCATGGTTGGAATACCAGTGCTTCGCTAGGCCAATCAAAGCAGTGGTTAGGAGAATCAATAGAATCCATTGCACTATTAACACTGGCGATTCCACCATGGCCATGAACATGTGTGACAGTTTTCACGCTTCTTGAATTGCTCAATACCTGTGGTCCAGTCGAGAACGTTAAAGTACAAAGCGTTATCAATCACGGTTCCTATTCCAGCAATTAACTTAATGGTCTCGAAGGCCAATACCTCTCCTACTATTGACACAGTTGTTGCTATAGATGGGACTGGCGCTTGAGGTAAGTGCTTACAGCCCCATCTATCATTGATGGCTTCATAATTATCGTCTGTAATTACGCAACCAAAGCAGGCCTCATCACGAGGGTTTCGCAGGATTAGGATTCTTCCAACGTTGACATCAACAGCACCATCCAAGTGTGGCTTACCATATCTGAGAGCCTTCTGTGTCACCTCAAGTCTTGTGCCATCACTATCCACTCCCGAAATGATGACATCAGCAAACGCAAAGTCCTCCTCATGTGACCATAGTTGCCCAAGCTCATCGCAGCTCTTAAAAAAATGAGGCCTTGTTATTATGTGAGAGTTTCTATCGATCTCCTTGAGCCTTTCCGTAGCAGCTAAAGCCTTTTTCATGCCTACTTGTTCCTCAGAAAAAAGTCTCTGCCGGTTCAGATTCGATTCTTCGACAAAGTCACCGTCTATAATCGTAATGCCTCCATCGACTCCGACGCCCATCCTCACTAAGCTTTCAAGTGCAGGGCAGCAAAGACCCCCAACTCCGACTACTGTTATCCTCGCGTTTTCTAGTCGGTTCTGGATCAAATCTGAGTCAAAGCCGCCTTCTGCCCAGTACCGCTTTGTTCTATCGTTCCTCTGTGACAATGTCTCATGACTGTTCAGACTGCGCTCTAGTCTTCTAGGTGGTTTCGGCAAAAGCAAGTCTTGGTTAGAATTCATTGGAAGCAACCATCCACAGCATGACAATCAGAACTATGTTCAGGGCTTCTACAATGCATACAAGAGTCATTGGAAGCCCCAACGGAAGCGCGTAAGCGTAGTGAACAGTCACTAGAACTGCGAAGGTCAGGGCACCAGACAATGCAGCTACTAGTGAAAGTGTCAGTTTAAGCAAGAATGCTGGTTTACCACTAAATCTTGAAGGCTCTAATTCTCCCCGAGGCATAGCTCCAGGGATTACAGACGCTTGATTTTCTGGATGGCGTACACGTGTTCCACTTTCAAGAGTTGAGTCTCTTGGTTCAAGCAACGGTTTGCGAAGGTTCATATTTGAGTCAGTGATTTTTGGTTTAACTTTAATTGGTCTTCTTTCTTTATCCATATTTGTCACCTCCATCTAAACACTGTGAAATTCCGCCTTATTGGATCCAGAACAACACATAACCACCCATGATCTAAAGCAGCATAAGCTCCGAGAGTTTCCAAATCAGTGCCGGAAAGGAATTCGTGCCCACCGTGCCATGGATGGCTGTGAAAGCCACCGACTATGTTTAGTGATGCTCTTTTTGCAGCTTCGTCTACCAACACCATTGTTTCAGGAGGTATCCACGCACTGGCTGATGTCGAGATGGAATCACAGTCAACAGCTGTTACAGCTATTCTTACTCGTCTTCTTATGCCTTGGAGATCTGTTATTTCTCCTACCAAGCCAAGCAATAATCCAGTTTCCTCTCTTCCGACACGTGCACTTGGCAGAGTCATCCTGAACATTTCATTTATGACACCGTTCATTAGGATAACTCGCTCTTCACAATGTTCTTCGCCGCGGAACGGTCTTAGGACCATAACCTCTCTCATAGAATCATCTTCTCCTGAAGTATTGATGCTCATCTAACATTTCGAAAATCCCTCGAACACCGATTGCTGGATTCCACTTTTTCTTGTCCAAAATTCTGTCAATGCACAGTATTGGTTCTCCTCTTTTGTTGTAAACTATGTTTGGAAAGCTTGGAGGAAGTTTTAACCATACCCACTCGAATGGCAACGCTGGATATTGCGGCGGAAATCTAATCTCGACTGGATAGCCTCTGTATTTGCCCTTCCAGACAGTGGGACGGTTTGCATCTTTTGGTATGAACCCTTTCGATCTCAAGACAGGAGCTTCAACATCACAAATTCTGCGCATTAGGAAAACTTCATCAGACGCGAAGGTAGGCTCAATTGGAGCCGCAATGGGTTGAGCTATCGTTGGCTTTACTTTGATCGGCTTGGAAAGTCGAGGAGAGACGTTGAGAGCCTCTCCACCGGGCTTTACTTCTGTTCCGTCCTCCTTTGGCTTCACCACAACAGACATTATGCACCCCACCGAGTGTCTACCATAAGTTTAACTTCCTCGCCTTCTTTGATTCCTGTGTTTTTGATTTTCTGCGATGCGTTGAGAGAACGTCCTGCGTACTGGAGCATGTATCTACCCTTTGGAACCTTCTTAGCATCAACTAATTGATTGATGACATCGGATACGGTGGCGTTGTCGTCGGCGTTCACTTCTGTGCCTTCAGCGTTTGCAATGCCTACAGGGTTGACCCAGAAATTGACCATTTTCTATTTCCCACCTCCATTTTCATTTGCGTCACCTCCACAAGGAAGATCATCCAATGCAAGAAACGAGGTTGCCGAGAAAGAAAAAGGGGATATAGTGCGCACGCGTAGCCTCATAGACATGCAACTCTAATTGATATACTTTCTTGGCTTCCCAATCTCATTGTTTCCAGAGACAGCCTTACCTGTAAGGTACTCTTTCGCCATGCTCATGATCAAATGGAATTCACCGCTCAGTGTTTGTAGAAAGAACTTGTGGGGATTCCCTATGGCATCGGAATAGACACGCATCTTAAACATCACACAGTCAGTGGCAAACAAAAACCCGTAAAAACGTGTGGGGTCTTGTTTCGACGCCATAATTGACTTCGAATCATCTTGTACTACATGGAACGATGCTTCGGATAGTTGTGCAAGTAGGTATCGCCGACCTTTTTCGTCATCCAGAAGTGCCTTCACTAGTTTTGGTATCGCAAGTGGCAGGTTCATTTCAAATATGGCCTCCAAATGTGTGTGTGTACGCGCACGACGAACCATCTCTTCCGGATCTGACATCTTTCCAACACTACTCCATTTTTTGACCCGCCACAGCCGCTTGTGCTGTGGCAATGAGAAAAAAATGAAGGCAGGTGTCGCCACCATTGGAACTCCTGCGCATGCATGTTTTTCCCTCTCTTTTCCCCCTCTTTAGTGATGTAGCAGCGATGATTACAACGCTGCAACAGCCATGTAATAACGAACACAAAACCCATATATAAATATTCCGCATTGCTGCAGCGTTGTGTTCTTGAGTGCTACATCTAAAATGCCAATAGTACTAACACAATTTTTATATTAGCGGCTACAAATACGTAGCATTACTTAACAAGATTTAAGTACGTGCTATAAAGCATATGGCGATTCAGAAAGAAGTGGTGGAAACTAATGGAAAGAGAAGAAGAAACAGAGACCTCAGAAGTAATGCTAGATCATGGCATAGACCCTATAGACGTTTTCATATTACACAAATTGGAAAACAAAACTTATGGCTGGGAATTTAAGCGGGATCTGAAACCAGAGGAGACAAAGCTGCTTGAAGAGTATCGCAGGAAACCTTGGTTAATCGAGGGTGCGAGTCCAACAACGTTGCACAAAATGATAAACGATGAACTTAAAGACTACCTTGGTGGAAAGCAATTTAGCAGACCAGAGATTGAGAAGAGGATTCAAGTATTGGCCGATAAAGGTGTATTGCGTCGCGTTCACACTATCTCCGTTGATCCCAGTAAACTATTTGATAGTTTGTTTTTACTTTTTTTGAAGGTTCCGATTTTTTCCCCCGACAGAAGAATCGAGATAGGTTGGCTGAATGCTGTGGAAAAGATATGGAAGGCCGATAAAGAATGGAGAGACAAGTTTGGACAAGCATTTGATCTCGTTCGGTTAATTGGAGTTGTTGAAGGCACGGGAGAATACGATCTGGGTCTTTTAGTTTTTACTAACAATATGCGCAAAGTTTCGCATTTCCTAGAGAGGTTGCAGCGTCATGGTTATGTAGAAAAATCGATGACCCAACGCATTTGGCCGCCTGGGGGGATGGAATTCGATCCCATTATAATACCCGATTTCTTTAGCTATGCTCGCGCTGTCGATAAGCGTAGGAGTGTTCTTGAAGGTTTTGAGAAGATTGAAGCTAGAAGACTACCCAAAACAGGCTAAGAGATTGACATGAGACTTGAAAATATAAGTATGTTTAGATGTTCTTCTTGTAATCAGCCCACCCTATTTTTGAATAAAGATAAGGCTAAAATTGTTGATGGGTATGTTGAAAACGGTGAACTCGTCTGTAAGAATTGTGATCAAAGATTTCCGATAATAGATGGTGTACCAAACCTCTTGCCAAACGAGATTCAAAAGTATTTAGAACATTTGAAGAAAGATAAACCACCACCGAGGTTACCCAAACAATACGAAAACTTGGTTACACAGATACTGGCTATGGACAGAATGTCAAAAGCTTATAGACAAATGGTTGTAGACCCGCACACCGGAGTCGAAGCCGCGGTTCACTACGAAAAATATGAAGATCTTTTCCTTCGGACTCGTATGAGAGAATTCATAGAACGCTCTGATGGGAATCATAAAGGCGTTGTGTTTATTGAGGTGGGTTCCGGGCCAGGGAGATACTTGGTCCAATTTGGAGGCAAAATAGAATCAAATGATAATGCCTGTGAACAATTTCGCAAAAATTCTGCGTCTAGTGACTTATATTCCTATGACCCGCTATATGAAAAAAATCTAAAGTTGATCGTCGGTATAGATTTTTCAGAACGCATGATCAGAAGCGCTTTGGAATGGTTGAAACAAAATAAACTTTGTGATTTGTTCCTCAACGATCGAATCGTCATGATACAAGCCGCTAGTCAATTCTTGAATTTGTCCTTTCAAGATACTCCATACAAAGATTCCCATAAGATTGTCACTTGTGTTTTTCAAACTTTAGGAAACCAAATGGAACGTTCCCTTCAGATAGATTTACTTAAGAAAATGTATAAATGGGCTCAGCCACACGGAATAATCTTTGTGTCTGTTTTCAATAGAGGGGTATTTCATCATTATTTTGAACCATATTATTTGGGAATTGAAGAGACAATTGGTCCGATTCATCGTGATGAAGAAAGCCTGGAAAAGGCGATCTTGAAGACTAAGTGGGGAGTATACTCTCGGTGGTTCGACCGGAAGGCACTTAGAGACCTTTTTCGTGACGCTGGGATTAGGAATGTCGATATTAGATCTGGCAGTGGATTGCGTAGTGGGCTGCCATTGTTTAGAAAGAAAAAGGAAACGGATTATTTGAACACGAATGATCAAAAATTAGTTCGAGAAAGGGCAATCTTCGCAACAGTGAAAATCTAGATTCACACGCGCTTGGAAGAGTTTCTTTGGTGTGGTATATCGAAGCCCTTTGGGAGCAGATCTCTTATCTCTGAGAGGAATTGGATCTGTCAACCTTACTAAGGACCCCGGTTTCAGGCGTATTACTCGCCTGCCTTTCTCGAAGGTTTCTATATCTTCTTCTTGAATCTCATGTAGGTCCTGTCTGGACTGAAGTGGTTGCGTGATGGACTCTATATCCCGTGCATGCATGCTAAAACTGCTGTGACAAAATGCTCGAGCGCACGCATGTTTATTCAATTTTGTTTGGCTTGGGAATCCACCCAGCAATAGATATGAGCTTTTAGTTCATCGCGCGCGCGATTTCGGTTTTTTATCTGTCTGTTTAGCGGCTTCTTCAAAATATTTTTCGATTTGTGATGTGTATCGCGAGATGCACCATGAAGCCCAAATCAAAGCCCCTGCCTTCTTTTGCATTTCAAAAAGCACCAAACTTGTAGGCAAATCCGCAAGCAGGTGAATACGCGCGGACAAGACGGAAGAATAATGACGTCAAAAAGGCAAGCAATCATAAGTAGATTTCGCGTGCGCTATTTATTTTTGAAAAACAAATAGGTATTCATGTTTCAAAAGGTATTGTTCGAGGTCTTTTGTTTCATAGAATCTAGTTGACTTGTCTTGGTGTTGAATTTTTATTACAATCTCCTTAAGCGTGAATTTTTTTCTTACGAACTCATTCATTACTCTGAATCCTAGAGGCACGGTTTTCGATTGTTTTTTAACATCTCCGATTAGAATTCCACATATCCCGCCTTTCTTAAGGAGAATGAACAGCTTTTCGGCAATTTCTCCCATTTTTTGACAGTATTCTTCTACATTTTTTATGTTAGACAAATCGGCTTCTCTATCCGTATAGACAATTGAGTCCATGTAGGGTGGGTGTGTACATATTAGGTCAACAGAGCCTTCAACAAATCCTAATTTTTCTAATATTTTTACGGATTCATTGGCATCTCCCTCAATAAGCATTGGTTTACAATCTGGTGAAAGTGTGTATTTTCCTTTGGCTATATTCTCCATCTCTTCAGTTTTTCGTTGACTAAACTCGATTGCTTGAGGATTCAGGTCAATTCCGATGCTTTTTCTCTTCAGTAGATATGCTTCAATTAGTGTTGTACCACCGCCAACAAATGGATCGAAAACTAACTCATTCTCAACTGTATGTTTCAATATCAAATTTCTTGGAATTTGGGGTGGCCAATTTCCTCGGTAATCACTAGTGTGCACAGCCCAATTTCCTCTTTTCTTAAAGTCCCAAACCGTCGTTCTTTCTAGTGGAAAACTCGGATTCCACTCTTCAAAACTTGTTTTCCTTAAGGGTCTAAGAGTCAAGTTCTTTTCTTGAACGATTTTCCGAATTTCACGATCGATAACTGACCAAGAGAAGATGGCTCTATATTTCCACATTATCCGTTTATAAGACCACCCTTTATTCTTCAACCGAACAAAATCTCGTCGCCATAATTGCCATTTTTCTGGATGTTCTTTTTTTAGGTGGGGTAATAAAGAAATCTGGCAAACTTCACCGCAAAAGCATTTAACAAGTCTGTTGTCATCCTCGTCGTAAGTAACTTCAATTCTTTTGATGTCATCCTGTATTGACACTTGAAGTCTCCAACCCCATTAGTTTCTGAAGCCTTCGGCATAGCATGTTCTCATCATTTCTTGGTTTAGCTTGCCTCAAGAAACTTGACAAATCTGCTTTTTGATTACCAATAAGGGAAACAAGTTCGTTATTTTCGCTAGCAAGCTCCGTGATAAGCGTGTAGCAGAAAATCAGTCTCAATACAGAACGAGCATAATATCTATAATCAGGATCAGTTGTCAAACGACTGAGAAGCTCTATCTCATTGCGTGTAAACTTTTTACTTTCATATTTTTCAATAATTGAAGGTATTAAGTTTGGATCACGGATTTCATCATATCCTTGGTAGGGCTCATAGTTTATTTGGTTTCTAAAGTCAATTTCCTCTTCTACTGTACCAACATATTTCCTTTTGAAGATTGATTCAAAATTCAAGTTATCAGGATATTCAAAACCATCATATATTTCATAATACAGCCACCAAGCTGCGTCATGTGCTGTTTTTCCTCGGACACCATTCGTACATATCACGTACTCATGATCTAGAAAACTATAAGGAAAAATGTAGAACTTTTTTCCCATTGGCCTCCAGATAGCAGTAATACATCTTCCTTGTAATCTTAGCAAAGAATGGATACAAAAAAAGCTTGAATAATAGTTTGTGACCCCTGACCAAGTTGGGTAGCGATATTCGATTAATTTATCCTGAGCATAGAAATTGTAGAAAGATCTACAGAAATATTCTAATGCCTCGCCTAATACTAGAGACGTGATCTCGCAACCTTTAGCCAGAACACCGTTTTCGCTGGTAATTGACCTTGCAATAGTTCCTGAACTTTCGAGTGATTCTTTTAGTTTTCGCCAAAGAGCTATTCTCCCTTCATAATATGCGACCTTGGCTTCCTTAAACCCTTTTTTAATATCCTCAAGATCTAAATTTTTGTTTAAGAAATCTTCGTAATTTGAAACAGAAAATGTGTTATCGACAATTTCCAAGGTATTCTACTCACTAAACATTCTTGCCTTAAGTTGTTCAGTTAACTCCCTAATGCCTGCTTCACCGAGGTAGATCTTTCCATATTCAGCACTACTAAAAGAAAAATCGCTGATTTTCGTAATATATGGCTTAAGGTCCTCTTTGGTCAACACCAAACCTTTATCATCAGTTAGGGTTTTCCCCTGATTCTTCAGATCTTTTATTATCGAATTCAATAAATTTAGCATGACAGCGAAACCAGTGTTTTTGCAAAGTATGTAGTTCCTATTATTCCAAGCTTTGGGGAAAATTTCTTTAATCACTCGAAAATATTCTACTAATAGCCCTATTTGAATAAATTCTTCAAAAAGCTCATTCTCTTCCTCGGTTTCAAAAACATTACCTTTCTTGAACAGAGTCTTCAGTCTTGTAATAAAAGAAGCTTGAGTTATAGGCCGTTCTCTGCCACCTAGCATAGCAATTCCATCATACCATGGTGAAGTAGGCGTATTGTTTAGATAATCCGCAAAGGCCTTGGCTCTAAGATCCTCGAATGTAACCCAATCTTCTCTTAACATTGGTATCAGATCGTATACCAATGAGGGGTTAATCTTTCTTTGAGTCATGTTGATGGTCCTGAAAATGTAAGCCTTCATCTCATCTCTTAAGTCAATAAAAGCGGACACCACAAGATCCATTGATTTGCCCGCAACATATTCTGGAAGAAATGCAAATAGCCTATGTTGACCATCGAGAACAAAGGCTTCTCCCTGTTCTCTTACTGGAATGTGAATTTTCCCCTTTTCAAAATAGGCTTTTTTGCTCAAACTAACTATGATTGCATTTGGAAGAATTCCTGGGACAACGGTATTCAGATAATATTTTCCGATTTCTGCCAACCTCTTACTATCTAAACCTCTTTGAATTCCTCTTTTCCTATCTTTGTTTCTAGGACTGGTATAGGCGATTTTCAAGAGATCTGTTGAATTCATAGAAAAAATATAGAATTGATAATCTCCTTGTTTTATTTCAATTGCGTCTATAGGAGGAAAAAACTCAATTTCTTGCCCCATTTCTTGAACTCTCACGACTCTCTATTATCGGATTCAATACTAAAGCCTTTTCAAAGTTTAAGCGCACGCGCAAACTGAGGGTTTCATGATTGCGGACGTGCGCACAATCTTAAGAAGTATTTGCAAGAATGCGAAGATTGGCTTTGTCGTATATGCGTTTTAGCTTCTCGGGCGAGAAGTCCGTGTAATGCCTTGCAAGAACACTTTTTGGTGTTCTGCCACATAGAGCATCTACATACCTGTCTTGGACTCCCAAATTAGCCATTTCGTTACAGAACCAGTTTCTGAGAACTTGAGGGCGTATGTGAACTCCACAAATTCTTTCGGCAGCTTGCCACATCCTCGTAAAGGCAAGGCGTTGATACGGGTACACTTTGTCGGAACGTCTTCGTCTTGTTTGCAAATACTCGTTAAGGACTTCTTCAGCTTCCTCGTTGTAAAAGCTAACCCACGACTTTTTTGTGTTGCCAGTGTGATTGTTTGGGGTTATCATGCGTTTTTCAAAGTCAATGTTGTCTAAGGTGAGGCTGAGGATTTCGGCTTTTCTAAGCCCACTGGACGCATACATCATGAACACCGCCTTATCTTTGGGTTTTGCTAAGGCGTCGTAGAACTTTCTAAGTTGCTGTCGCGTTGGAATGGTTTTGATTTTAAATGGGTGGTTGGGGAACTTGAAGGACTTAACCACGTGTTCCATTCGCATGAAATCTCTAAAGAACACTTTGAGGGCTTTGAGGTAGTTGGCGTATGTGAAGGCACTAACTCCCTTGAGGCTTGAGAGATAGCCACGAATATCCTCCGCGGTTATTGTTTGTGGGTTTTTTGAAACGGCCTTAAAGAACTTCCTAAGTTTTAGTTTGTGTCCATATGCTGTAGCGGGAGCAAGTTGTAGGTCGATTTTACAAAACTTAACAAACTTTTTAATCGTATCAACAGTTTGTGGCGCGGGGTGCGGGATTTGAACCCGCGCGGCCCAAAGGACCACAGGCTTAGCAGGCTTAGGCTGCAGTTCTGCCCCTTTGGCAGGCTTTAACCTTCTACCAGAC
>Ga0209636_10005245_pt1 | contig 13241 bp, 6 predicted proteins | sample DeeMarSWOR152_54_FD_187464 | JGI IMG/M metagenome (GOLD analysis project Ga0209636, IMG submission 187464) | Marine sediment microbial communities from White Oak River estuary, North Carolina - WOR-1-52-54 (SPAdes) (version 2) | ecosystem: Environmental > Aquatic > Marine > Intertidal zone >...
TCTCCAGTATTGAAGGAACTCTTTCCCCGTATGGGATGTAGATCATTCCTGAGAGGGTCTCAGAGCATCCATTTCCCATCACGGCGTCGTCAAACACATGGATCTCTCCGTCCGAGAATTGGGCTGCCAGCTCGGCGGAATTCACGCCCACTGTGAGCATTGAGGCGAGGTAGAGATAATGCTTGAATGTGTGAACAAAGACCTTTATGGCGAAGTCTTGTAATTCGGTGTCGCCGGCCTTGGAGAGTTGGGGCAGGATCTCTTTGAAGGCTCTCCTGATGGAAGAGTAGCGGGTGGGGGTCCTCTCGCCGAAGTATATCCTGATCAGCTTCTCAAGATGGGTTTCATGTTCTTCGGGGTTTTGGATTGCGTACTCCACCATTTCCACGGAGTCTTCCCGGGTTTTTGGAAGACCTTCTTTCGCCGAGTACGATGCTATGATCGATCCTATGATGAGCCTGGCATCAGAGACCGTCCCCCCGTAAATCTTGATCAACCTTGAAAGCTTGTGTATCAGGTATAGTATAGCAAGGTCTCTCTTCAGCGCCTCGGGCATGTCAGAAAGTAGCTCCTTGAGTTTCTCCATATTGAGTGTGAATCTCATCCCCTTGGTTTCCATGTTGTAGCCAAGCAGGGGGTCAAAGTAGATTTTCCAGAGTTGATTCAGAAAAGACCTCTCTGCTCCATACAGAAACCGTGTTACAAGGAGTTTTCTGGAGAAGACTATTTCGGAGAAGATTTCACTAAACGGGTAAGGAAGGTTTTTTGCAGCCTTTTCGACCTCTTCTTCGCGCTCAACGAACGTTTTGACCACAGGATAGATCCTTGGTGGATTTCTGATGTTGACCAGCGAAGCCCCGTGGGTACAGTTTTCATCTCCGGTGCCGTCTACAATCGAGCCACAGAGGGTGCATGCTCTGAGCGCTTTCTTGTCCGGTAACTTCTTAAGTCGGATGCTCTCTGGTAGCTCCAGGCTGATGAGTTGCTTATCATAGGGTGCTTCCTCTGGGAGCTTGTCCCTTGATACCCTCTTCAAGTGGGTTGTTCGGACGATGCAGCTTGGGCTGACTGGAAAAGAGGAGGTCCAAGGACCCAGGAGGGACTTCCAGATAGGCTTCAGACCATAGATGAAGACATAGGCACCGGGGGTGAGTATGTTGATGAACGTGTCTATGGGCTCCATTCGATCTAGAGGATGAACGTCAACGTAGAACTTGCCTTCTCTTTCCGAGAGGTAGTTAGGGATCAGGTATGGATAGTCGGACTTCGGGGAGGCCCAGAAGTAATCCATGATGTATCCCCGGGCGGTGGCTTTGAGTTCCCTCATTTTCCTCTTTAGGAGGAGAAGTCTCTCCATCTCTTCTGTCTGTTTGGGCAGCCTTGAAATGGTTCTTTCGTATTCTTTCAGCCCCTTCTCTAGGTTGAATAGATCGCTGTAGAACTGACCGTAAAGTTCTTCGTCCTTCACAGTAAGGGACAGGACCTTGCTTTTTAGGCTCTTTACCCGTTCCATCAACTCAACGATCTCTGACATTTTGGTCACAAGGCCTCCTGAATTTGCTCATACAGCTCCCTCAGCTCCTTCTGGAGCTCCTGATTAAGGGAGGAGACCCGTTCCCGGCTATCGCTTATGGTTCTCAATATTTTGTTCTTCATTCCGCCGAGGATATCAGAAGTTTTCTCGGCGCCCTTTGTTCCAACACTCACCCTGTATTCGAAATCCTTCTCAAGCACGTACCTGGTTACAAATTCGATAAGTGTGACGGGGAATTCCTCCGGTCCCTTTCTGTATTTGTACACCACACCCACCAAGTCATCCAAGAACCCGACGAACTGCTCAACAGTTTCCTTCGCCACCTCTTCATCCACAATTCGTGTAAGATACCTCAAACACTCTGGGCTTCTTAGCTCTGTTTTCAGCTTTTCGACAATGTCCTTGGTGACTAGATCCTTCCTTGCCGAGTCCCTAAGGCTGTACATATCCGGAAGTTTTTTCCAGTAGCCAACGACCGAAAGGTAGTCCAGTATACCAGAGGTGGCGTGCATTCTCGCCACATCAAGGTTCCTGCGTTCAAGGGGAATCGGCTTGTAGGATGGGTTCACAAGTGTATGGTAGTGTCTGAAATAGTAGTTTTCAATGGGTGTATTGGCAAGTACTGAGGCGGCGTACATCCTTGATTGAGGTTCTCTTCCGCCTCGACCAACCTTCTGTCTGTATGCACTGGGGGACCTGATGGCCTTATAAAGCAAGATCTCGGTGACATTTGAAATGTCTATGCCCACTTCCAGCGAGGGGGTTGCAACAACAAGATTATAATATCTGGCCGGCGTCCACTGGCGGTATTCGTCAGAGAGAGTGAAGAGGTCTTTGAGGGACTTCTCACCGGCTGTGCTGGATTTGTAAGTGGTCCAGATGTTGTCGAGGCGATACCACAGCAGCCTGTTGTTCACGCGGTGTTGCTTCCAAGCGCCAATTCCACCATCATGCGAAAGAATCCAACATCTGCCCTCCTTGTAGAACTCGCACCCGGTTGGAATTCCCTGGGTCCTGCAAGAGCTCAACTGTGCCTCCTTGAGCTCTATCTTTTCCTGGCAAGGAGCAAGGTATCTCAAATACTCGTAGGGTTTGGTTATTTTCTTGACATAGCCCCTGAATCTCGTCCTTTCGAAGTCCCTGAGGTCATACGCCCAGCGCCCGATCAGGTCCCGCGAGTCAGCAAAAGCGATGGTTTTGAGGACATCATCTACGCTGTCTTTTCGCTGTTCTTCAACCAATCCACCCTTGCGCCTGTTGTGGATTATACAGGATGTTGCATCCACTACGGTGGAAAGGGGCGGCCTGGTGATCAAAGGCTTCAAGAAGACGTGGTACTCCCACCCGAAAACGGTGGATTTCGTTGGATCGGGGGTCACGAGCAGGGGTCTGGCGAATTTGGCTGACGGTTCCGTGGAAAAGAGCTTCGCACAGAAATCCTCCGGCTTTGCTATGGTGGCACTAGCCCCTATCAGAACCAGAGGCTTCCCGAAGTGTCTTACCTTGGCTTTGAGCCTCTTGACTAGGTAGATGGCGCTCGTCCCATAGTAGCCGTAATACAGGTGAACCTCATCAAGGACAACAAACCTCACCCTCCTGAAGCCTTTGTAGGTTCGCGGATCCATGAGGCGCCGGTGAAGGGTGTCTGCATTGGTTACAAGAATCTTGGGCGGCTCCCTGTAGAACTTTATCCTGTCCGGTTTGAGCAGCCTGGCTGCGAAGTCCCCTCCCACGGAGACCCAGGCCAGCTTCCCGTAGGTTTCCCCGAGAGTACCGTACTTTTTCCGCAGGGCTTGTGCAATGGCCTCTGAGGTGCCGGTTGCCATTTCCTCAGTCCTTTGTGTCTGGTCGTCAGCCAGGGCGTTGCGGGGGTACACTAGTATCACTTTCGTGTCCGGGATCTCAGCGAGTCCGGCCAGATGGGCATATATCAGAGGAGATATAATGAATCCAAGGGTCTTGCCTGAACCTGTTCCAGCGGTTACGACGACCCCTGGAGGGAACCTCTCAAGGCCTTGCTCAGCGATCTTCACACATGCCTCCTGCTGGAAGGAGCTTAGCTTGCCAAACCCTTGCTGGGTGAGCGAATTCAGGGTGGAGTCAACCACCAGCTCGATCTTCGTTTTTCCCAATGTTTTCAGTTCTGGATAGCGGGAGAACTGCCTGACGAGAACATCTGACAGAGAGGTTACGTCGACCTCTAGTGGCGGGGCCTCTTTCTTGCTCCTCGCAAATTTGACCTGAGCAATATCGGGCTGGATTCTCGGGGCTTCTTCCTTGCGTGGGATCGTCACTAGCTTTAGATTGTAGAGCAAGCGCGTGAGTTCGGCTGTGTGACTTTTGTAGCCAATTACTTTGCCACTTTTCCCAAGCTTTGCGTCGCTGAATTTAGCAAGCAAGCCCTCCTGACACATGAACTCAAGCCAGTAGTCAATGCTAGAGGCATCGATCTCACCGAATTGCTTTGTGTTCTCCAGAATCTCTTCTCTCGTGGTATAACGGTCAAAATCCATGCCACCGATGTGTTCTTCGTCCCTTTCCTCCATGAACTCAAGAATACGATGGACAGCCAATGGGTACGATTTGTTTCGTATCAACTTCACATCATATCACCGACCTATCAAGATTCTCGAATGGTCGGCAGCCAAAGAAACCACTTTTTTTTCAATGATGTTCGGCAATTCACCTTGAATGGTTATCCTTGCACGTTGGGGATTTCCCATGTGTCCCGTTCCAACGAAGAACTCTCTATCAGGTTCCCATCCTATTTCATAACCGTAATCTTTTGAAATTTCTTCCAGTATCCTAAAGAAGTCGTCTACAGACATCCCGCTAGGAAGTAGGTACAGTTCTTTTTCAATGTTGGCCCGGATTTCGCTATAGACGGAATATTCATCGAGCGGAAGGTTTCTCAAGGCTTGAAGTTGAGAATGGAAGAGGTAATAAATTGTCCATCTCCGATCAAGGATTATGGAGTCACTTCTTGGGGCGAGGTTGACCCCAAAGAATTTGGTCCATAGAAAAAGTTGGTATAACTCAGGCCTTTTTGCTTGAACTATTATCTTGAATGCGGCTCTCTCGATCTCCTTGTCAAACAGAGAGGGTGTTTGTACAACCCTAGCAAAGAAGTCAGGAAGTCTTTGGTTGGTCGTCCTTAACATAAGGAGATAGAAGAGGCGGTTCTTGCATTGTTGATATTCCTTGCTCATATATAGTTCGGCCAGTTTTATGCCCTTTTGCGACAGCTTTTGGACGTTAACTCTGGAATTCTTGACAAATTGACCTAAGATCTCTTTCTTCCCCGGAAGCGGTGTACTAAGATCGCTCGAGGAAGCAGGACGCTCGGTTAATAGGCCGAGTATTGTCATCATTGTCAAAAGGTCCGCATTGACACTGTAGGCTTTTAAGACGCGGACGTACAGCGGTTTCTCCTTACTATGAGACGCAAACCATTTCAGGGGCATAACGTCTTGCACGTACATCTTCCTACATGCCTCTAACAACTGGTTCATGTCTTTGCAAAGCGGATATGAGGTTCTGCGTCTCACTTTTTCACCTTCTCCTTGGCTTTGAGCAAGATCTGGTCGTTTCTGATGAGGGGCTCTACCTTGTCGAATACAACTTCTTTGCTGATTTTGAGACCATTTGAGAGTTCGGATAGAGTGCGTGCCTTTTTGGCGATGAGACCGACTATGGCTTCCTCCTCAACCACCACTTCCTCAGCTGCTTCCTTCTCTATTTCTTCGGGCACCTCTTCTTTTATAACCTCTTCTTCGGTGGGCACCTCAACCTTCTTTGGAGGTCTTTCCTCTTCTTTAGGCTCCTGCACCTTCAAGAGTCCAGCCAGTCTGCGAAGCGTGACATCATAGATTGTGCTCGCAACTTCGGGAGGGGACGTGAGAATGACTTTTTCTGTGTGTTTTATGTTTGTTTCAAGCGATTTCAGAATGTCGGCCGGCACCTTTTTGTTCTCCAAGTCTTTGTACAGCTTGGAGAGATTATCCACCCTTGCCACTATTGTCTTTTGTATTATGTCGCAGGCGTAGCGCATCAGCAACAATGAATGAAGCTTGTTTTCGACACGCAATGCTAGAGATTTGATCTGTGTGGCGAACTCCATGAGGGGCAGTTTGGTTTTTCCAGTTTCCAAGATGTCTTTCGCAATCTTCTGAACTCTTCCGTTCAAGTTCCTGAAGTCGACACTGAGCTCAGATTTTTTGATGAGCTCGACTATTCCGCCTTTGGCGTCCAAAAGGCCATATGCCTCTGGCTCCAGCAAGAACTGGATCATGGTCCAACGTTCACCAAGAACCCTCATGATCGTTTCCTCGTCACCTTGCGTCTCCGGGAACAGCTCAAAGAAGTAACGCATAGTGAAGGGGGTCACGGGTTTCCATTCACGTTCTGCCACCTCTTCGGCAAAACCATTTGAGATCAGTGCACTTGCTATTTTGCCCACCGTCTTGTAGCTGTGCTTGCGCTCCATCAGTGTTTCCTTGAATAGCTTGTTGCAGTATTTGCATATTGTCTCCTCGTCATTCGCATCTTCGAGGTAGGATGCCAAGAGCATACCTATATAGACTTGCCTGCACTCGTTCGGGAGTCTGCGGGCATAGGGAGCGAGAACGAGGTCGTTGATGTTCTGCAAGAAATCCCTTTGGACATCGTAGATTATGTGTATCAGCTCTTGGTGAGCGACGGTCTCAACGCTCTCGTTCTTCATGAGATTGGCCACTCTCGCCCTAACAAGGCTCCTCAGTGTTGGCCGATCGACTTGAATGGGGTATATTGTGTTGAAAAAGGGCTGACATTCTTCCTGGAATTTCTCTTGGAATATGCTGTCCTTGTTGGCTGAGGAGACATAGAATGCAACGATGCCTTGAGGAGCAGGAAGCTCCTTTCTTCTGTCCTTGAACCTTTTGGTCAAATCTTTAAGCAAATCCTCCACATCATCGTCAGTGGGGGTCCGTAGAAACTCGGTTATTTGTATGTATATCTTCCTGTGTTTTGCTTGATACTCGATGTCATAGGGCTTGCAGAACCAAACGTAATTTTTCTCCTCAATCGGCTTTATTATCCAGTTCGTTCCCACATCTGGCTTCACCTCATGCCGTCTAAGTGCTTCGAGAAAGCCATCAAGGATATAGGCTACTCGTTCATCAGCCTCCTCAGATTTCACGATCTGAGAGACTTTTGTTTCTATGGCAAGGTCCGTAGCGGTTTCCGCTCTCACATGCTCACGGCGTATGTCCTCTATCAATTGAAGGGCTGTTTTCTGTGTCTTCTTTTTGTCAACATCCCACTTTGAAAGAATTCCAAAGAGGGTTTGCTCGGCCAAGCCCATGTTGGTCAAGCATCCGGCTGCTTTGTCGTAGAACGCATCGTAGACCTTGTCAATCAAACCTTGGGTAAAAGGAAAGAAAGCGTCTCCAGACCATTCCTTGGGGCGAAATTCTGCGAGCCTAGTTTTTACCACATCATAGAATTCTTCTCGTATGTATCCGAGCCTAGGACCCGAAATGAACGTACGGGGAACCGCCCCGCTCCCTATCCTTTCTATGAGTGTCTTAACCTGGTCTGACCTGAACCTCGTGCAGAGGAGCACCATGCATACCTTTGGATTGGCTGTTGCCCAATGTGGCCTCTCCTCCTTGAGCTTTTCGACGAATTTTCTTATGATGAAGTCCAAGAAAGCGTCTATTTTTCTGGGATCCTCCGTCAGGATGGTGTCGAACTCATCCAATACAAGGCACAAGTAGTCGAAGCCGGCTCCTTCTTTCTTGTCCAACAGAAGGTAAACGGTCTCAACGAGCGGGAAGAGCAATCTTGACTCGGAGTCATGGAGCAAGGGTTCCAGGTCTTGCCATTTCTTTTCCCTCTTCTTGAACAATGACCTTGCAAGCTTCCTGTCAACAGCGTCCAGAGTCTTGTCGATGGATGTGTACAGCTTCTTAACGTACTCCTCCGGGTGCAAGGCTATCTCGGCCGACATCTCAACTCGAAAGGACAAGCCCCTGTTCCGGTCAAAATCCTCCAGAGTGACGGGTTCTACGTCCAGCGAATTCTTCTTCACGAATTGAGAAACTCTGTTTTCGTTGATCGCGTCGATGATGTTGGTGAAGATAGTGGTCTTTCCAGCTCCTATTCTTGCCTCCGTCAAGAATACCATAGGGTGCTGATAGGCTACGGTTCCGTGCAAAACCTCGAAAAATTTGCTCATGGACTTTGGAACCGAGGCCGGAGCAGTTATGTATCTTGCATCAGGTGAAAAAGGCATTCCAGTAAGGCCAAAGAACCTCTGAAATCTCTCGCTGCTCACTCCCGCTTCCCACCAAAATAATACAATGCCAGCTTCCTGTCAACAACGCCACACCAAATCGCTAGGCCCAGCAGGGTAGAAAGGTCCTGTTTGTCAATCTTCGACTTGGCGGTGATTTGTCCGAACAGTTCATCCGGGGCCAGCGGCCTATCTTTCAAGCTGTCGATCATCACCCTGTACGCTTCGTACTTCGAGAGGGCGAGCTTGTGCAAGAATTCTCTTGCCTGCTTCAAATCGTTTTGAGTGAGGTTAACGAATAGCGCCCCCTCTCTAGTTAGCTTTATTCTCCCCTTTTTGTGATATGCTAGGCCCAGCTGTTTGGACATTCTGGTGTAGTCGCCGCCGGAGGTCTCAAGGCCTGCCGCTTTCAGAAATCTATTTTCCTCTCCTTCTGGAGTGTTTGAAAGGTACAGTAGAAACTCCGGGAGTTTCGTGACAGTTAGTCGCGGCAACGACATTCCACCTCTTTTAGAGACCGGTCCAGTCTTTCTTCTTCTGTGGGACAGAATGAAGGAGAAGACACCCCTATCTTGGTACACCAGATCCAACCGGACGGGTTTGTCGGCACCGAGCCTGACCCTTACGGTTTTACATTGCTTGATCAGCGGCCCGAGGGCCTTGATGTAGTTGGTTATGACCGAAGCAGAAACATTCTGGCCGTCTTTGTTTTTTATTCTGATTATTTCTGAGGGTTCACCGACGTAGAAATAGTCTCCAGATTTGGCACTCATGAAAAATCTCGGATTGTCCTTCTCCACAGACAGTTTCATCTCGTTCGATACGGCCGAGGCTGCGTCCACGAGGTTTGAGAAGTCTTCCGCTGGTATCTCAGCGAACGTTTGATATCTAAACCTTTTGGGCTCTGCAAGATCGAACGGATCCTCTTCCAAGAATTTTATCCTGAAGACAGTCTTCCATTTTTTAGTAGCAAAGAGTTCAAGGAAGCCACCGTTTATGTTTATGTCCAAGCTGTCTACCTTGTATATTTTCGGCAGAACCTTGGAGAGTTTAGATACGTCAAGGCCGAATTTCATGCCATCTTCGAAGAGATAATCCCCGAAAAATGATCTTTTGAGGAAGACGTCTACATAGCAGAAATCATCCGGGTCGATGCTCCTTATTCTCATCCCTTCTTGGTTTATGTCGAAGTGCACTTTTTCGACGAACTTGGAGACGCATTGGAAGAGCTGTCTGAATACTTCTGGATTCGAAATGCTTGCTATCAGTTTAGGTACCCTCTCCGAATAGAACCTCTGAAATTCTGTAGTACTTCCTCCGCAGCTTTGCATATTCCCAGAGGTACCTCAAAGACGAGTGAGAAAACACGACGTTATCAAGATACCTTTCGTATATCTCGGCGCCCATGGATAAGAATCTTTCAGCAGTCTTTGCCTCTTCCTTCATGACGTGTTCGTTGTGGATCGCACGAGCTTTCCAGTCATCCACCAATCGGTATTTGTTGGTCTTGCAGATCGGGCAAGTGCACTTTTCTAGCAGCGCGAGGTCTGATTTACTCAGAGAAGTCACTCCAAAATCCGAGGAGGTAATACCTACGTAGCGCTCTCCTGTCCCTGGGAGGATTATCTTCCCATAAGCAGCCTTCCTTCTATAACCAGATGAATCAGTGCTCCTTGCTCCTATGTAGTACCCCAAGTGGAGCATCAACGGTGAAGAGCCAAAGCCCATGAGATGAACCTTGAAGTCTGATTTCTTCTCAACGCAGCTGATAGCAAATGAGATCATGTCAATGAGTTCTTTGTTTGGTTGTCTGTCACCGAAGAAACCTGCAAATTTTGTAAAGCTCGGGTTTACTAGGCTACCCAGAGCCAAATATTGAGAATCAGCGTGTGACCCAAGCCATTCAAGGTTTCCTATGAGAGACTTCTTGCTCCACGCATGCAAAGTCGGAACAAGCCTGCCGTTCAAGTTCGTTGAGCTCTGCCAATACAGTATGTTTTCCTTGGTCTTCTCCCATGATTTCCTCATCTGGGAAGTTGACATGTCTGGCCGAAATGGGTGGTCCAAAGGAATCGTTAGGTCAGGTCTAAATGACTCTTGAACCATTATGACCTTTTCAACTTGAAGAGAAATGCCCTTCATGTTGGCCGTATACGCGCCATTATCCAAAAACAATGTTCCAGCTCTATATGCGAGTCTGGGTTCCTCACTTTTGTAGTAGTTGATCACAGAATCCATTACCAAATCAGAACTGCGATCCCTTTTGATGGGCCTCCTTTGTTCACCTATCCAAAGTAGGTTCCCACTCTTTCCATGAAGTTTAGTGAACAATAAAGCTCCTCATACATAGTTAACGCTTAACCATTTATTATTTGTTGGTCACGTTTTATATAATTATTATAACTCTTGGCCCTTTGAAACAGAATATAAAACAAAACGCAAAAAAGGAATTTCGGGTGGTGTCACCACATCGGGAGGTTCCGACACTACTCTTCCGTCTTTTGTGTTGTTGTCAAAATGCGTTTCAGCACCGTCTACTTCTCGCCGTAAACTATTTGATCTTTCAGCGCTTCTTCAGCATGTCCAAATGGGCTAAGAATATTAGCCCCAGCCAAAATCAGCATGTCCACATACTTTTCAGCATCAAACCTCGACTTCACATAAGAAACATCCGTAACCTCAACTGCTCCTCAGCGTACAAACCCTTCAACTTCGGCAACAAACCAAACTCAAAAAATCTCCCAAACCGTTGATGCCCCTAGGAGATAACCAACTTGTAAAAAAGTCTGCGCCAAAACTGAAAGGTTGACCAAAATCCAAAAAACCCGGGCATCACCATTTTCCAGCAAAACCTTGGGCGATAGCTTTCCACGTTATTGCTGAATTCTCCATTGCTATTCTTTTGTTCGTTTCTGGAGTTGGATTTTGGTTTGGTAGCGAATGGGCGAGAATGCTTTCACCTTTGTATTTGGTTCACATCTTGGACCATGGTAGAAGCCCTCACACAGGCACACAATCCTTCAAACAATCACTCTGACTTAACATAGACCACCTTTCCGCCGACAATGGTCTTCTCCACTTTAACGTCTCTAATTTCATTAGGCGAGATTTCATGTGGTTCACGAGACAAAACTACGAGGTCCGCTAGTTTACCAACATCAATCGACCCCTTAATATCCTCTTCAAAAGATGCATACGATGCGTTAACTGTGTAAAGGCGTAGAGCGTCATCCACAGTGATTCGTTCCTCAGGAAAGGCTTCTCTCGCCACAGCCGCCCAAACGCCTAACAAAGGATCAATAGGCTCCACTGGACAATCTGAGCCGCCAGTCGTCAATACACCCTCTTGAATCAGTGTTTTAAAAGGATAAACCCATCTGGCTCTGATAGGACCTACACGGTTTGCCACCCAGAAATCAGAAACAACAAAGTGCGGTTGTACAGATGCTGTCACCTTCAACTTCTTCATACGTTGGATCAGCCTCTCGTTGAGAACAGACGCATGTTCTATACGGTGACGATGATTCTTCTTCGGAGCTTCCTTTAACGCCTTTTCCAGTGCAGTCAACGCCATGTCTATAGCCCGATCGCCGATAGCATGTATAGCCAACTGAAAGCCAGCTTTATGTGCTTTCATAACAAGCGTGTTCAGCTTCTCTTGGGTGTACAGTATCATTCCTTTCCTTGTAGGTTCATCGTGATATGGCTGAAATAAAGCTGCAGTACGTGCACCTAGGGAACCGTCTGAAAAGATTTTTACACTTCCGATTCGTACCTTGCTGTCTCCGAAGCCTGTGTGCAGGCCTAAATCGATCAGATGGTCCAAAAGTTTCACTGAAACTACAATATACACTCTTAGCGGCAGTTTGTTTTGTTCATGAAGCTTCTGGATAACGCGTATCTCAGTTGGTGAGTTGATCAGCCAGTGGACGCTCGTCAGTCCCGCTTCTACGGCTTTCTGGCACGCTAGACTGCACGCTTCTGTAAGTTCTTCCTCGCTGGACTCCGGTATCATCTCCCAAACTAGGTTCATTGCATTTTCACGTAAGATGCCTGTTGGTTCGCCGGTTTTCAGATCTTTACCGATCTGTCCAGCGGGTGGAGATGTTGTTTCCTTTGTTATGCCTGCTGATTCTAATGCTTGGCTGTTCGCAACGCAGAGGTGTCCGCATACACGTGTAAAAATTGCCGGGTTGTTTGGCGAAAACTTGTCCAAGTCCCATCTGGTGGGGTATCGTTTCTCTGTGAGACGGTCTTGGTCCCATCCGCGGCCTAAAATCCATCGTCCCTTAGGTGTCTCTTGTGCACAGGTCTTTAGTTTTTTCTGCATTTCCTTGATGGAGCTAACTCCTCTAAGGTCTATTTGTTTCAGTGACTTTCCGTATCCAGTTATGTGCACATGGCTGTCTATGAAGCCTGGAACAACGGTTTTTCCTCTAAGGTTTATTGTCTTTGTGTTTTTTCTGATCCATGTTTTGATTTCCTTGTTTGTGCCCACTTCAACGATTTCGTCATCTTTGACGGCTATGGCTTCAGCGTGGGGCTTAGAAGGGTTCATGGTCAAGACGTTTCCGTTGGTTAAAACTAGGTCTGCCTGCATCATGAGTCTTCCTTTGTGATTTTGATATGTTCTTAGACTATTTGAACGGTCTTATCAATTAATAAAACTCTTCAGAAATTGTGACGGTCCCAGATGCTTCTTATTGGGATAAATAGTCTTCAGAACTTGTGGAGATGATTCTGAAGCTAGTAGCGTTAGCGTCTTCTTCGTCGTCGTTTGAGTGGGTTTTGGCCTGGGGTGCGTTGTAGGATTATTCGTTTTTCGTAGTTGCGTCGGCATCGTACCCTTGGCATTCGTGTTTTTCTCGGCGTGGATGTGATTTTTGGGGTTTGTGACCGGACTTTTCCGGCTTTTGATAGTGATCCGTGTGTTGGCATTTTTTGTTCCTCGGTCTTGTGTATCTTTGTGTTGGTTGGGGTTCTTTTAAGTGTTTTTCTTTCTTAGAGGTATTTCGTTTTCCAGATATTTTTGGTTTAGCATTTTCTCTATTCTCAGGAATTTCTTTGGACCCTTCTTGTGGATGTTTATCTCTCCTTCGAAAAGGTCAAGAATTGCACGGACTTCTTGTGGAGAATGCATGCCACGATCCATTACTGCTAGAGTGGTGAAACCCTTTGATTTCAGCTCTGGGATGAGCGCATTCAGCCATCTTCTAGTTTGAACGGTGTGGTGTTGCAGTAGAATGTCTGAGATTATTTCTATGCAGGCTCTTCGTGGGCCTTTGAGTGAGGTGTCTAGTGTGCGGAAAGTTGAGGACAAAGCGATGTTAATGTCATTTAGATTTTCTACGCCTTTCAACTTGGAAACATTAGGTAAGGTTTTGATGATTTTGTCTGCTTGAGGATTGCAGATAAAAAGGTAGAAGTTTG
>Ga0209636_10005249_pt1 | contig 13239 bp, 8 predicted proteins | sample DeeMarSWOR152_54_FD_187464 | JGI IMG/M metagenome (GOLD analysis project Ga0209636, IMG submission 187464) | Marine sediment microbial communities from White Oak River estuary, North Carolina - WOR-1-52-54 (SPAdes) (version 2) | ecosystem: Environmental > Aquatic > Marine > Intertidal zone >...
ACCCTGGAAGGGCAGGTTGGACGCTGGTAGTTATAATGAGTATAATTCCATGGGGAATAGGACAAGCCCTGAAGTCTATAGGTGTCAAGCAAAGCCATATGGTGCTACTCCAGCAAAAAAAAGTAAATATACGGGAAAATTTTCCGCAAGCCTAAAAATTTTGGGGAGGTAAGAAAAATGGGATATCCACTAGAGCACTATACAAATAAAAAACTTTCCCCAGGTAAAAAACAACCAATTGGTGCTACTTTGAATGAGAATGGAGTTAATTTTGCTCTCTTTTCCCAGAATGCAAAGGAGGTATTCCTTCTTCTATTTGATACCCCTGATGGAGAACCCACGGATATCATTAAAACTGAGCATCGCACCGGAGATGTTTGGCATACCTTTGTCCATGGAATAAAAGCAGGTCAGCTTTATGGGTACAAAATAAAAGGGGAGTATAATCCTAGCCAGGGTATGAGATTTAATGAAAATAAACTTCTTATTGACCCTTATGCCAAGGCTATTTCTGGTAAGTTTAAAAATATTGATAATCTTCTGTTTGCTTATGATGTTAACTCTGACAAAAAAGATTTAGTTATGGATGAGCGCGATAACACTCATATTGTCTCTAAGTCAATTGTCATTGACGATGCCTTTGACTGGCAGGGTGATAAACACCCAAATATTCCTTTGGAAAAACTGATAATTTATGAAGTTCACACAAAAGGTTTTACTGCTCACAGTTCCTCAGGAGTTAAACATCCGGGAACCTATTTGGGCCTTATTGAAAAAATCCCATATCTTAAAAACCTTGGGATAAATGCTGTAGAATTACTCCCTATACATGAATTTCATATCAGCGATTATCTTTTGAATAAGGGATTAACTAATTACTGGGGATATAGTACTATAGGGTTTTTTGCCCCGGAATCATCATATAGCACACAACATTATTTAGGATGTCAAGTTCAGGAATTTAAGACCCTTGTAAGAGAGCTTCATAAAGCGAACATCGAGATAATACTGGATGTGGTCTACAATCATACAGGTGAGGGAAATGAACTGGGCCCCACACTGTGTTTTAAGGGAATAGATAATGGGAGCTATTATTGTCTTAAGGGACCCCCTGAAGAACCATACCGTTACTATGAGGACTATACCGGCTGCGGAAATGTGGTTAATATTGACAATCATCAGGTCTTGCGTCTTGTTATAGACTCCCTCCGCTATTGGGTCCAGATCATGCATGTGGATGGTTTTCGCTTTGACCTGGCAACGGTCTTGGGGTTTCAAAAATGCGAATTTGAAAAGAAAGCTTCTTTCTTTGATGCTGTTTCAAAAAACCCTGTTTTAAGCAAAGTCAAGCTTATTGCTGAGCCATGGGACCTCAAAAACTACCAAGTAGGAAATTTTCCTGTTGATTGGTCAGAGTGGAATGGAAAATTCAGGGATACGGTCAGAAAATTTATCAAAGGTGATTCTGGACAGGTAAAAGATCTGGCCTGGAGATTGACGGGCTCAGCGGATCTTTACGGAGACGACGGAAGATCTCCTTACAATAGCATTAATTTTATAACCTGCCATGATGGTTTTACACTCCATGATCTTTTTTCATATAACAACAAACATAATGAAGCCAATCTTGAAGACAATAAAGATGGCACAGATGAGAACAATTCATGGAATTGTGGTGTTGAGGGCCAAACTGATGACTTAAATATCATAACGTTGCGAAAACAAATGATAAAGAATGCACTGTGCTGTTTGTTTTTTTCTTCTGGAACCCCTATGATTCTTGGTGGAGACGAGTTTATGAAGACACAGAAAGGAAACAATAATGCCTATTGTCAAGATAATGAAATAACCTGGTTTAATTGGGGTTACCTAAAAAACAATTCAGATATCCTTGAATTTTGCAAAAAGGCAATTTCCTTTAGGAAAAGGTATACAATTTTACAGAGAAGAAAATTTTTCTCAGGCAAGGATACAGATGCTGATAATGTGCCTGATATTGCATGGTTTGGGAAAGATATTGATAAGCCTTTATGGGATGATCCAGAACTAAGAATTCTATGCTATCAACTTGATGGCAGTGAAGCTCCTTCTGAACTGGGTAATTACCATCTGTTTTTTATTCTAAATACTGATTCTAATTCACATTCAATCAAACTTCCTCAATATGAAGGTATGAAATGGCACAGGGTTGTTGATACAAGCCTTAAAAGCAAAGAGGATTTCCTTACTCCCGACAAGGAAATATTGCTTGACCCACCTGATCATTACCGGGCTAACCCCAGAAGCACGGTAATACTCCTCGGGAAATGATGTTTTTTTCAGAAAGAGAATCAAATAACCCTTCCTACCAAAAAAAGGAGACAATTGCTCAGGCAGAATTTCTTTTGAGAGAATAGGATTTAGACCCCACTCACCACTTTAACCTCCCGCATATACCACGTTGCGACTGAAGGGAGCACTGTCCCGATCTGCACACATTATTTGGGTCTACTTTGCTAAAGTAAAATCTTTCTTCATTCTCCTTGCAATTCTTTTGATGCAAAGACGAGATACTTCTTGGGGAGTGTTTGCAACAAAACCCGACAATTCCCAGCGTCCTTTGTACTTGTAGTCCGCAGACCATAACTTTTTGCCATCCTTATTTTTAATAGTGACAACCGTGGTGCTATCCTGCCAGGTAATTGTTTCGCCAGATACAACACTTCTATCTCCAGTGAAAGAACTACCTCTGGCACCAACGTAGCCATCCTCTGTATACCATCCACTAGATTCAAAGAAGGCAGTTTTTGGTGTGCTGAAAAATAAAACATCTACAGTGCCCGTGTATGGCTCCTTTTCAGCTATTGGAAGATACTTACTAAATTCGCTAAAGGCAAATTCATATACCGCTTTATCCATCATTTCATTTCCAGTCCGCACCCTCAATTGGTAAGCTTGATTTTCTAGAAGCGTTTGAACATCTTGAGATCCAGAATATATCTGCATTGCGGAACAACCAGTCAAGGTTATCAACATTAATATGATTACCAAAAATCTGTTATGTCTCATGTCTATACCCATTTTTTCATTACCTTTATCTACTACTCTAGCATAATGAGAGAGAAATTCAAGTGGAGTCCTTAGGAAAAGGTGGTGGCTTCTTAGATTCCTGTGAGATTAGGGAGACGTGTTCTTGACAATTGCAGTTATATCTCTTAGTTTGCTTTTGAATCTGCTCGTGATATGCTTGACCAAAGGCCTTACAAGGGAGTCCATTAGCTACTGACCCCCCTATTGGTATGGTCAGCGAAGGCGATTACGTTATACAGTGGCGATGGGGATGAAAAATATAGTAAACAAATTAAAAAAAGAATTCCTGACTTAGAGTTGGGATATTTTAACCAGTGTTTGGATGGATATAATTTATGGCTAAAAATAAAAGGTCTCCTCTTTTCTGGTTCTTTCTTGGGATAGGATGTTTTATTGTTCTTGTTTTCCTGATCCTAATGGTTCTCCCTGCCTTTTTAAATATAAATTTTGTTAAATCCAAAATTAGTCAGGAATTAAAAGAACGCTATCAAGTTTCAGCCCAAATCGCCTCTATTTCGCTAAGATTCCTCCCCCGTCCAAAGGTAGTTTTAACAGATACACAGGTCACTTCGGATAAAATTGAGGCTTATCTTCCTATGGTCTCGGCTTATCCTAAGCTCTGGCCTATTTTACATAAAAAACTTGAAATAGACACCATTGTTTTAGAAAAGCCCGGCTTAAAGGTTTTCCTCACCCCCAAACCAAAGAAACCTCCAGAACCTCTGATTGAAAGGCTTAAAAAACAGGGTGAAAGGCTCTCAGCTTTTTCCTTTAAGGCCGATCTCCAATTAAAAAACGCTTCTCTTGAGGTCCTAGAGGGGCAGTCTTGCCTTTTTAAGGCTGATTCTATCAATCTCATGGCTGAAATAAAGGATAATCAAATCCTCTTAGAAACTTCTTTTAATACTCCCTTTAGCCAAGAAGTGTTAATAAAAGGGCGCGCTAATTTAGGGGCTGGTCTAGAAGGCCGGGCACATTTTAAAAAATTGAATCTTGAGCACTTCCCCTTTACTCCTCTAACTAGGAAAATAGTGAAAACTGAAATAGATTTAGATCTCACTTTTGACTTGGAATCGCCTGCCAAGTTTAATTTGGGCTTTAATCTCGCCTGCCCCTGTTTTAAAACCCAAGATATCTTCTTAAAGGGCGGATTTGTCCAAGGAACAGCACTCAGGAAAGAAAATGCTTGGGAACTTAATATTTCAAGGTTAGGCCTTGAAAATCCAAGAGTTGAAGGTCAAGGTTGGTTGGCTATAGACCTTAAAAAATACAAGATAGCCTATAACTTTGAGGGACAGGAGTTGGATGTAACTGGCCTCAGAAATTTATTGTGCAATCTCCTTCCTCAAAACCAGACAGTCAAAGATATGTTTAGCATTGTAAAGACGGGGAGGATTAGAGACTTTCACATGTCCCAAGAGGCCCTTAGCAAAAGCGAGTTTAAAAACTTAAAGAATCTTAAGATAGATGCCCAAGTCATTACGGCAGAAGTAGATATCCCTACAGTAGAATTAAAGGTTCACAGCGGTCAAGGGAAAATTACCTTTAAACAAGGTATCCTTTATGGTGAAAACCTTTCTGGAATTGTCGAAGGGGCAAAACTAAGGGAAGCCAAGATTGCCATCGGCATCAAAGACCCTAGTAAAATTTTAAATCTTCAGGGATACTTTACTGCCTCTTTAGAAACCGGTCTGTTTTTTTTAAAAAGATTTGTCAAAACTGACTCGATTCAGAAGGAACTTGGACTTATTTCCAAGGCAGAGGGTACCCTTTCTGGCACAATTGCCATTATTGGAACCTCCAATGCGGTAGATGTGGGTCTTAAAGCCTCCTTGTTAAAAGGGAACATCCTTTATCAAAGACTTCCCTATCCAGCTTTAATTGATAAGATTGACTTTTCCTATGACCAAAAAAAGATAACCTGGCAAGATCTGAAAGGACACCTTGGCCACTCTATGGTTAGTAAATCTAATGGAGAAATAGACCTTTCCACTGAAAAAGTTTTTATAAATATTAAAAACTTCTCTGGCAAACTAATTGCTCATGAACTTAACCCCTGGTTAAAACAACAAAATTTCCTTAAGGACTTCTATCAGGATTTTGACCTTCCCCAAGGAAAAGTTGAAATTTCTTCAGCTAATCTTATTTACAAATTTGGTGAATCTTCTTCCCTCAGTTATACCCTTAACTTTAGCCTCAGAGACTCCATCCTTTCCCTTTCCTTTTTACCAAAAAAGGCCCAGATAGAGAGTGGCCAGGGATTTATTTCTCCTCAAGTTATCAGGTTTAATGATACAAGAGGGCTTTTGGGAAAGGGAGACTTCATTATCTCTGGCGAGATTAAAGAACCCTTTGTAGAAAAAAGACAGATAAAGCTTTGGGGAGAAGGGGAAATTACTGCTGTCCTTGGAGATTGGATCTATCGGTTGGCAAACATCCCCGAGAGCCTTAAAATTAAGACACCAGCCAGAGTTGAATCCTTTAAATTAGATTATAGCCCTAGCAATATTCACCTTGAAACTAATCTCCTTAACCAACAAGGAATTGCCATGGGATTTAGCCTTGATTCTTTACCTAAAGAATTTTCCATTAAAGAGTTCTATTTAAAAGAAAATGACAAAGAATGTTACCTCTCTTTGGATTTAAATTGGCAGAAGGACTTTCTCATTGACCTGAACTTTAGAGGGACCCTTTCTTCTAAGACCTTAGATGCCATGTTGGTCCAGAATAAATACCTTACAGGCATTTTTACAGGGGAAATTGAAGGAAAAGTAAACTTCTCACACCCTAGGAAGTCGGAGCTCACAGGTTATCTGTTGGTAGAGGGATTGGCAAATATCAAGGGTCTTGAAGAACTTATGATTCAGCAAATGAATATAAAGGCCAGTGGCCGGGAAGTAGAGCTTGAAAAAGTTGCCCTTTCCTTAAAAGAAACAGCACTAGATGGTCACGGAAGGATAAAATTTATACCAGGTTTTCTGGAAATAAAGGGAAAGGTATTTGCTTCGGTAATTAATTGGGATGAAATTAGCAGGTTTTTCTCTAAGAAAGTTACAGAAAAAGACTCTACCATTAAGTTTAAAGGTGACATAAACGCAGAAGTTGACTTACTTTGCTATGATAACCTTACATTTGAAGAGATAGGAATCCTTATCACGCTAGAGGAAACTGAAGAAGTAAGAATAGAGGTTTGGAAGGGACATTACTGCCATTTGGACTTAACCGGTCTTATAAAGGCAGGCAAGGATGAACTTGCGCTTCACATTTCTGTTCAGGGAGAAGATCAGGATCTTAACAATTTCTTTTATTGCCTTTCTAAAAAACGTGGTCTGTTTGATGCTAACTATTCTTTAAAAGGAGAGTTTAAGGCTGAGGGAAGAGAACATCCCCTTCAGGAAAACTCGGCCGGTCATTTGGAGTTTCATTCTGAAAAGGGACGGATTTATAAATTTACTCTCTTGGCCAAAATCTTTTCCCTCTTAAATGTTTTGGAAATCTTTAAGGGCAGGCTCCCAGACCTTGGTAAAGAAGGGCTTCATTATAAGCATTTTGATGTTAGTGCTAATTTAAAAAATGGTATTTTGGCCATAGATTCAGCGGTTATTGACAGTCCAGCTATGAAAATCGTTGGTCAAGGAACGTTCAACACCGCTAATTCAGAGCTGAAGATGACCATTTTAGTTGCCCCATTAAGAACCATTGACATCCTGTTGAGTAAAATACCTATTTTGGGAGGGATTTTAACAGGTAAAAGCAAAACCTTTATATCTGTGCCATTAGAGGTTAAAGGCCCAATTCAAGATCCTTTTGTAAAACTTCTTCCACCGTCAGCTATTGGTAAAGGCATTCTGGGCATAATGAAAAGGTTCATCGGGGTACCTATAGAAATTTTCAAGCCTTTAAAAAAAGAATAAAAGTTCATTGGAAAATTTTTGAAAAAACAGGAAAAAGAAGAGAAAGAGGAAAGCTATCACTTAGTGGAACGTAGCTATGGAAGCTTTGTAAGGAGTGTTAGACTGCCTATAAAAATAGAAGAGGAAAAGATTAAGGCCTCTTATAAAGATGGCATACTAAAGATAGACATGCCCAAGGCCGAAGAGGCAAAAAAGAAGGAAATTAAGATCAAAGTGGAATAGAAAAAAAGATCCTATTTCACGGGGTAAAAGGCCCTTTGTCGGGGCCTCTTTTTTTTATTGCCCTATCTTGGACTAGTCTTCTTTTGGGGCGACAATGCCCCCAGAAATAATAAGCTTAAAGGCATCTTCTACGCTCATGTCCAAAAAAATTAACTCTTCTTCAGGAATCAATAGGTAAAATCCAGAAGTAGGATTTGGTGTAGTGGGAACAAAGACATTGATGACTTTTTGGGCCGTTTTTTTCTGCACCTCCCCACTACCTGTGCCTGTAACAAAGCCCAAGCTATAAATACCTTTGCGGGGATATTCTATAAGGACAACCCGTCTAAAATGGGCCTCCTTTTTCAAAAAAATGGCCTCTAATAGTTGCTTTAAGGCTGTATAAAGCACCCTCAGAAATGGGATTTTTTCAAATATCTGCTCGCCCCACCCTATTATCTTTTTACCAACATAATTGCGGGTAAAAAGTCCTGTTAAAAAAACAATAATAATAACCAGGACAAACCCCATCCCCGGGAGATGAAAGGGAAGATAGGTGCCCGGATTGTACTTTGGTGGCAGATACGCTAAGAACTTATCCATGAAATTGAGAAACAAAAGGAGGGCATAAATGGTTAAGGAAATGGGCAAAAGGACTAATATACCGGCCAAAAAATTATTTTTCAGTATATCACGCAGTTTTTTCAATCTTTATTCAATAATTTTTTTATTATCTTTCCCGCGTCTGGTGGATGAATAATCCTCCAATTACTGAAAGAATCTCTTATAGGCAATCAGGGCCTGTTTGAAGAAGTCTTCCTTCAATTCCCCATAGGGGGAGGGTGTTTCTAAAATCCTTTTGGGAATACGCAGGTTGTCTAGCGAGAAACCTTCCCTCAATTTAAACCGATATTTTTCTCTCAGGATTTCTTCGCCCAGCTCCTTTAAATCCCCTTCGGGAAGGTCAAAGCCTGCAATTTTTAAAAGATGGGCAATAGTTGGATAACCATAGACACCTCTAGCAAAGAAACAAATCACCAGTGAGGAAAGGATCTGACGGTAAGCTTCTTCAGCAAATATTCTTTGGGCGTAAGCCTCTGGGCTTAAATTCTCTTTTCCCAAAAAATTCTGGTCAAAATTATAACCGGCTGAATCAAGGTGGCTGTGACGGGAACCGGCAAGAAGGGTCAAGTGGCTCCCATAACCGGTATGATAGCCAGACATTTCATTTTTGCCAAAGGCCAACGCAAAATCTTTGCCACCATAGATTTCTGACGCATATTCTACACCCTTGGCAATAGCTTTATAAAATCTGTTTGGTTGTGAGACAATGTTTTTTACAATTTCTATGTAGGTCTGGTATCTCCCCCAGGCAGGCTCTAATCCCAATGTTTCCTTTCCCGTAATAAGTCCCTTTTGAAAGGCTTCAGTCGTCCAGGCCATGACTACACCGGTTGTGATTGCGTCCAAACCAAGCACTTCTACCTCATCCAACAAACGCAATACCCCTCTGACATCACTAATGCCAAGCATGGCCCCAAGGGCATAGATGGGCTCATAATCGTAAGATGTAAAGGTAGTTTTGTAAAAATAAGACTCATCTTCATAGGGTTCTCTTAGGGCGGCCAGGTGGATGCAGGCCATGGGACAATGGGTGCAGGCAATGCGACGCCCAAGATAGTTTTCAGCTAGATGCTCTGCCGAAATCTTTTCGGCCTCTTCAAAAAAGGGACTCTGTAGATTTCTGGTGGGTAGGGCCTTGAGTTTATTTAGGTGGGAGATATTTAAAACCGTGCCCAAATCATGATACTTTTTTAAAGAAGGGCTGGATAGAAGTTGCTTAAAGATTTCATCATAGCTCTTTTTGTAACCCTTTTTGTCTACTACAGATAAGCTATGTTTACCGCCAATGATGATGGCTTTTAATTTCTTACTGCCAAAGACAGCCCCTAGCCCCAAGCGTCCAAAATGGCGGTATGTTTCGGTATTCAGGCAGGCATAACTCACCAAACGCTCCCCACCTACACCAATCCGCATGATGGTGCGCATTCCAGAACCAGGTTCTCTTTCCCTTAGGGCACGGGCAGCCAAATTGCTCTTCATTCCCCAAATGCCCCTTCCATCGTGAAACTGAACTTTATCATTAAAAACCGTGATATACACTGGGGTATTACTTGCTCCTTTAATGACAATGGCACCGTATCCGGCCATGCGGATGCTGACTGCACTGCGGCCCCCGGCATGACTTTCACCCAGATTTCCTGTATGGGGTGACTTGAACATAGCCACAGTCTTGGAGGCCATAGGAAATAGGCCTACCAGAGGACCAACAGCAAAGATAATAGGATTATCTAGCCCTAAGGGGTCGGTGCCTTCTGGACACTCTTCATGTAGCAGGGCGGTGGCAACACCCACTCCACCTATATATCTTTCAAAAACTTCGGGTCGATAATCGACCCAGAAGCGCCGGCGGCTCAAATCTATATAAAGGACTCTTTGCAAAGGTTCATGCTGTAACATCTACCTGCTCCTTGTCTAATAGGGCAATAACCCCATGAGGACAATATTTGGTACAATAGCCACAATGGATGCAGATCACGGGTTTATTGGCGTCCTCATCCCAAAAGACAGCCCCAATGGTGCAAGCATCTTTACAATTCCCACAACCAATGCACTTTTGCGGTTGCAAAACTACACCTCCCTTTTTTCCTAGTTGTAAGGCATCCACCGGGCATACGGCCGCACAAGGTGGGTCTTCGCACGCTCGACATACGATGACGGTAAAACCACGGCTCATACCTCCACGGGAACGGACAAAGATGGCAGACTTCCCTAGGCCACCCTTGCCGAAACGACGGTGGCATGCAAACATACAAAGTTGGCAACCAACACACCTCTCCAAGTCAACGACATGTAAACGGGCCATAGCAATATTATAGTTTATCCGAGTTAAAAAATGAGTTTTCTCCTACTTAACAACTTTTTATCTAGCATAATATTAACAAAAAAAATAAAAGTTCTTGGTCTTCAAGTTATTGTAATTATTCTAACCGAATCTGTACCACCAAGCTGTCCAGGAGATACACCCTCAGTCAATATCACACGGTCACCCTTCTTTGCTAATCCCATCTCTTTTATAAACTTCATTACCACCTCATGCCAACTATCAGCCTTATTTTTTATCAAGAATGGATAAACTCCATAAGATAAGGCCAAAAAATTGTGTGTTCCTTCATTGCTACTAAAGGATAGAATCCAACAATCGGGCTTAAATCTGGAGATGCGACGAGGTGTACTGCCAGTGTGTGTGGGCGTCAATATAAAGCGCACGTTTAATGCACGCTTGGCCTCAATCACATTCAGGGATACAACATCCTCAACGGTCATGTTTTTATAGTCAATGCCAGTCTTAAAGTACTCCTCTAAGTAGGATGATGGTCTTACGGCTCTGCGTTGGCGTTCAATAGATGTTGCAATTCTAGCCATCATTTTTACCGTCTCTACGGGATATTTGCCAATGGCTGTTTCCTCAGACAACATCACGGCATCTGTACCATCCAAAATGGCATTTGCCACATCTGTTACTTCCGCCCGGGTTGGGCGAATGTTTTCTGTCATGGACTGCAGCATTTGCGTGGCTGTGATCACTGGACGCCCCAATATGTTTGCCTTCTGTATAAGTTTTTTCTGAACCGCAGGCACATCTGCTATAGGAATCTGCACCCCAAGATCTCCACGAGCGATCATAATCGCATCTGTCACATCCAGTATCTCCTCGATGTTTTTAACTGCCTCCGCCCGTTCAATTTTTGCCACCACATAAATAGATTTCCCTTTTTTTCTTGCAAATTCCTTAACCTTGAGGATATCATCTGCCTTTTCTACAAATGAAATGCAAAAGGCATCAATTCCCTCTTTCAATCCAAAATCAACAAAATCGAGATCTCTGTCTGTCACTGCATCTATAAATATTTTTGCCCTGGGAAGGTTTAGCCCTTTATGGGATAGTAATTGCCCACCAATAATGACTTTACACCTGACTTCATGGTCTGATGTCTCTTGAACCCTTAACTGTACAAAACCATCGTTGAGATAGATGACCCTACCTTTAGATACACTCTCTGGTAATCTCTTATAATCCACAGATATAAGTGAGGCTGTGCCAAGGGTATCTTTAGTAGTGAGGGTCACAGAGTCACCTCTTTTCAGCACAAGCGGTTCGCTCTTCAGCTTGCCAATGCGGATTTTAGGACCAGGGAGGTCAATCATAATTGTAACTACACGGCCCAACCTTGTAGCCACAGAGCGGATATGTTGTATATGCTCCTTGTGATCCTCAAGGTTTCCATGAGAAAAATTAAGCCGAGCCACACTCATGCCACTCCTAATTAGTTCTTTAAGGACGGCTCTTGAACAAGAGGCCGGCCCAATTGTACAAACGATCTTTGTTTTATGACTGGGCAACCGTAATTTTGCCCTCATTTTTTTATATCCCGTATTTATCTTTCAAAGTATTTGCGTAAAATTTCTTGATATATTCCTTAAGCATCCGTCGAGCAGAGAACCTTGGGGCATTGCTCTTTATGGATTCCTTCATAACCTTTACCCAGCCATGAGGGATGCCATCTCCTGAGACCTTGTAATAAAGGGGGATAACCTCATTTTCCAGGATTTGATAGATAGCTTCGGCGTCTGCCTGATCCCTATTTCCAGTTAGTTCTTCCCGGCCAAAAGTCCAACCGTTTTTGCCGTTATACCCCTCCACCCACCAACCATCCATTATGCTCAGATGAGGCACACCATTCAGAGCAGCCTTCATCCCGCTGGTTCCACTGGCCTCCAGTGGCGGCAGAGGATTGTTCAACCATAAGTCCACCCCATGGACTATATACTGAGCAAATTGTTCTCCATAATCCTCCACAAAAGCAATGTGGCCCCCAAACTCAGGATCACGGGCAGCATTAAATACCCTTTGAAGAATACGTTTTGCTGGGTCATCTGCAGGATGGGCCTTGCCAGCAAATATGATCTGTAAAGGCCGCCAGCGGTTATTAAGGAGTTTCTTTAACCGTTCTTGATGGTAAAAGATTAGATCCGCCCTTTTATAAGTGGCAAACCGGCGGGCAAAACCAATGGTTAATACCGAGGGATCCAGTAAAGCTCCTCCAACTAACACCCTGGTGGGGCTTACCCGGTCTTTTGCCCAACGCTGCCGTGTACGCTCACGGATGGCATTTATCAATTTCATTTTTAACCAATAGTGGGTCCTCCACAACTCCTCATCTGGAATCTCATCGATCAACTCCCAAATAGTGGAGTCATCATGATCTGCCAACCAGTTGGGACCAAGATATTTATTGAACAGGAGTTGCATCTTGGGTTCTATCCATGTAGGGACGTGTATACCGTTGGTCACATAATCAATGGGGACTTTCTCTTTCGGTAAATCCGGCCAGAGGCTATGCCACATCCGACAGGCCACTTCATGATGCCTTTTGCTAACACCATTATGGTACCCAGACATTCTAAGAGCAAAGACGGTCATATTAAAACCTGCATTGGGCTCTTTTGGGTGGATTCCCAATTGGAGAAAAGTATCGTGATCCAGTCCTAGGGCCGGCCAGTAGGAACTAAAGTATTTTTCTATCAGTTGAAATGGGAAAACGTCATGGCCAGCCAGAACCGGGGTATGGGTAGTAAAAACAGAGGTGCTCTTTACCTGATGAAGAGCTTCCTCATAACTCATCCCGCCCTGAACCCGTTCCCTAATCCCTTCCAAGAGCGCAAAAGCAGGATACCCCTCATTTAAATGGATTATAGAAGGTTTGATGCCCAGGGTATGTAGAATCTGGTAGCCGCCAATGCCAAGAACTATTTCCTGACGAAGTCTCTGTTCAGGATCACTAATATAGAGATGTTCAGATATTCTTCGGTTCCAGGGATCATTAATCTCGATATCGGTATCCATCAGGTAAAGGGGTATACGGCCCACAGCTATCTTCCATACGGCCACATATATTGGTGGCTCAATCAAGGGTACCCTGACCAGCAACTG
>Ga0209636_10005250_pt1 | contig 13239 bp, 11 predicted proteins | sample DeeMarSWOR152_54_FD_187464 | JGI IMG/M metagenome (GOLD analysis project Ga0209636, IMG submission 187464) | Marine sediment microbial communities from White Oak River estuary, North Carolina - WOR-1-52-54 (SPAdes) (version 2) | ecosystem: Environmental > Aquatic > Marine > Intertidal zone >...
CATTTCCGCCATCGGTACCATGCCGAAGAAAATTCTATCCCTGTTTTTGATCGAGGGATTCTCTCTGGGTGTTTTTGGCGCTGTTGTAGGAAATATTCTGGCAATTGTTGTTGTACTCTTGATTAACCTTGTAAAAATCACATTCAATTTCGGAAGACAGTCAGGTCTTATACTCTCACCAAGCTTAAATACAGGCGATATCCTCTGGATTTCAACCATAGTAATCATTGTGTCGGTTGCTGCTGCGCTTCAGCCGGCTTTTAAAGCTTCTAGAATGGAGCCGGTTGAAGCTCTTAGACATGTATAAAAATGGAGAATAACCATGCTTAGAATATTGATTGTTTTAATTACTTTTGTTCTTATGTTCCAACCTCATGTGATGGGAGAAGAAAAGGTCATAATTGCAGTTGCATCTGATGGAGAAACTTTGAAAGCCAATGTGAGTCATACCGCCGCGCGCTGCCCCTACTTTCTTATTGTTGATAGCAAGGGAAAACTATTGGAGGCTGTTAAAAATCCATACAAGGATACCAGAGGTGGTGCTGGAATTTCGGCGGCAAATTTTCTTGCCGAAAAAAATGTCACAATAGTTATTGCCGGAAATTGCGGCAACAAAATGAAAGATGCGCTGAAAGCACAAGAAATTACCTATTTTGAGTTTGTGGGAATCGTAGAAGAAGCAATTATAAAGATTCTTGAGAAAGAAGGTAGAACATGAAGAAAATTGCAATTGTCTTTTTGATGTTGTTTTTATTATCACCTGTTTTTGCAATCGATAACACTCAACTCCTCAAGCAGATGGATAGGAATCTTAATCCGGAATCCTTCGAGTCCTACCGGAAGCTTATCAACATCGAGCCCAATGGGAGAGAAAAAGAGTTTGTGCTCTTCACGGTAAAAAAAGGGAAAGATAAAATCGCTGCACTTTTTATCTCTCCTGCCAGTGAAAAAGGTAGAAGTACGCTGCGTCTGGATGAAAACATGTGGTTGTACATCCCAAATGTTGGGAAGCCTGTTCGTATAACCAGTCTTCAATCCGTTGTCGGAGGGGTGTTCAATAATGCGGATATTCTTCGCCTGGATTATGCAGAGGAATATGATGTCGTGGAAGTAGAAGACCTGGGAGATGAATATCTTATGCACCTGAAGGCGAAAACAAATTCCGTTGCTTACGATCAGTTGAGGATGTGGGCCGATAAAAAGAAAAACTTACCAAATAAGATCGAATGCCTTACAGAGACTTCCATGCTGATCAAAACTATCTATTTCAAACAGATAAAGGACTTTGGGGGTGGTGTTGTCAGACCCTCGGTAATTGAAACCGACAGCCCCCTGCATCAAGGGTACAAATCGGTGATGATATTTGCAGGAATCAAGCAAAGGGAATTCAAGGATGAGGTTTTTACGTTACCCTTTTTACCCAACTTGGAGTCATTGAGATAATTGCGATCTATCACTCTATGTTTTATTCTTTTAAATCTTTTGGCCTCAGGCCTACCTGCCCAGGAAGAGCATACGTTTGATCTTTCGGAGATAGAAAAAAAAGCGTTTCAATTCAATGGATATCTTGAATTTCGCCCTGTTCTTTTCGGTCTGGATAGAGACTCTTGGCTTTATAAAATCAAGTTTTATGACTTTGAAAAAAGGGAAACAATCTCAGAGTACAATTTCAATGCCCTTTTGGATGCAAGCTATGAAAAAGGGATTATCAGAGCAAAAATACGCACGAATACGGATATAACCAAGTCAATTTCAGGCTGGTCTCATGAGACGGCTCTGTACGAAGCTCTGCTCTCGGTGAAGCCGTCTCTCTCCTTGCATCTTGATATTGGCAAAAAGCGCATGAAATGGGGAAAGGGCTATGTCTGGAATCCTGTCGCTTTCATCGATCGGCCCAAAAATCCCAATGATCCAGACCTTGCCTTAGAAGGTTACGCGGTGTTCTCCATAGATTATATCATAAGCTTCCAAGGGAAATTGAAGACCATTACTTTTACTCCAGTCCTGCTTCCTGTATACGACCATGTTAACAGCGATTTTGGGGAACAAAAGAAGATAAATTTTGGCGGAAAGGTCTATTTTCTATTGTATGATACCGATATAGATTTCATGTTTCTGTCAGGGGGGAGTATGCCTGCACGCTATGGACTGGATTTTTCGCGCAACATAACCTCCAATTTTGAAATTCATGGTGAATTTGCCTATATTCCTGATTACAGTAAAAAAGTCTTCCAGGAAGATGGCACTGTAGGCGAAGAAAAATATGCAAGTACAAATTACCTCTTGGGTATTCGATTTCTAACCAAGACAAACACGACCTTTTTCTTTGAATATTTGAAAAAAGGAAATGGTTATACCTCCAACGAGATGGAATGTTTCTCTTCCCTGATTGATCAAGCATACCAATCGTATCTTTTAACTGGTAATGACAGCCAACTCAAGTTCTTATCCAGTGCGACAAGCCAGGCTTACAGAACATTCGCTCCCATGCAGGATTATATCTATCTCCGTATTAACCAGAAAGAGCCATGGAACATCCTGTATTTTATTCCTTCTTTCACCAGCATTTTTAACCTCACGGATAAAAGCTTTTCCTTGACTCCAGAATTACTCTATAGTCCCATTACTAATCTTGAGTTCCGGATGAAAATTACGGTCCTGCTTGGAAAAGGCGGCAGTGAATTTGGAGAAAAACAGAACGATTTTCGGCTGGAATTCCGAGGTCGGTATTACTTTTAAGATGGAGATGCTGATCAACAATACTCCTTCGCAAGCAACTTCGTGATCAAGGGAGGAAATCTCCTGTCGCTCCAGAAGATTCTCGGGCACTCCACGATCAGCATGACGCTCCGCTACGCACATCTGGCTCCAGACTTCATGGCAAGCGAGATCGAGGTTCTCGACTTTGAAAGCCCTCAGTCCCCGGATGAACCCCGGAAGGAAGCCTACTCGTGACATCTCGTTTCTTTTCAGGCGTTTCCGCTGAGAATTTTTGGGACTTAAAATCCCTCGTAGGTTATCCAACGTGCCGGTTCGAGTCCGGCCCTCGGCACTCTGGAATTCGTCAATCTCCCCTGATGAAGTGTTTTTTTAGTCTTGTCTTCTTTTTTATCAACCATATCCATAGTTAAGCAGGTTTAATTATTTTCTGACATTTAGCTCACACATTGGGATAGGCATGCGTTTGACAGCTGAGCCTAATGATTCTAAACTGGGGGAATGTTTAATCAGATAAAAACGGGATGAATTATGAAATCCAGAACCTTGTTTATTTGCATAATCACGTTCTTCTCAGTCTTTATTCTATTCAATGCCTGCGGTCAACAAACATCAGAATGGCGAGGAACGATTGAGGAAGTGGATGGGGTGACGATTGTCAAGAATCCGATAGAGCCATTGAATCCTGAACTGCATATCACATTTGAGGAAGACATCACGATAGGGGCAGAAGTGGGAGATGAGAACTACATGTTCGGAAGTCAAGTCTTTATGAACACGGATGATGAAGGCAATTTTTATGTTACAGATTGGGACAGAAAAACAGTTAGAAAGTATGACCCTGACGGAAAATTTCTCCACTCAATCGGTAGACCAGGACAAGGTCCAGGAGAGTTTCAAGATGTAAGTGAGGTCAGGTTTGACGTTGAAGGAAATATTTATCTGAATGATGTTAAGAACCAAAGAATCTCTTTTTTAAAAAAAGACGGAAATTACATAAAAGGGATAAAAACCCCTACTGTTTTTGAAAGAGTAGTTATGATTTCGAAGGGATTCTATATTGCTATGTCTGCGGATAACGTGGAGCTAGGAAAGAGTAAAAAGTGGGACTATTTTTATGGTTTATTTGATGATAATTTCAAGCTCCTTGCAGAGTTTTTGAGGTTGCCCCAAGAGGCAAATGCTCAATATAAAAATCCAGATTCTTTGACACAAGTTATGGCCGATTCGCTAAGTAGAGAGGCGTTTGTGCCATTCGTGAATTATGTTCTGGGCATAAATGACTCGATATATTTTGGTTACCCCAAGAACTATGAGATCAAAGTGTATTCACCAGAAGGAAAGCTCAAGAAAATAATCAAACGTGATTTTAAGCCTGTGGAAATAAGTGAAATGCATAAAGAATTTTTCGAGCAAAACCTGAGCAGGCAGTTACTGTCTAAAATGCCAGCCAACGAAGAGAAAAAAGTTTTTGAGTTAATAAAATATCCAAAATACAAACCCGCATATGAGCGATTCACTTTAATGGAAAATGGATGGATCTTCATCGTTGTTGATTCTATCCGAGACGGGTTGAAGTTAGTGGATATTTTTAGTGAGGATGGAGAGTTCTTGGCTCAGTTCGAAACAGATATATCAACGGATTGGCTATCCTTCGATAACGGAAAAGCCTATGCCGTGGCAACGATAAATGATTATAAGTTCATTAAGCGATACAATTTTGAAATCTTGAGATATAGAGACAACTAACTGTTACAACTGAAGGAATTTTCAGGAGTGTTGGACTTACTGTGCAAATTAGGTCACAATTTGGTTTTAATTCAGTGTGGAAATAGCCCACCAAAATCAGTCCAAAAGCCCTTGCAATAAATGTTCAACTGTTTTTTGAAAATATACCTTAAAGTCAAGCTTAAAGTGCTCGAATTCCGGATATTCTAAAACTATCCGCCGCACTTCTGATAAATTTGTCATCTTAAACTTACCTTCCCGCATTCATGCTGTAAACCAGTTGACCTCCTACGTATGTCCGCTCAACTTTTAATGACAAAAGGGCCTTTGAGGGAATCGTCAGTATCTTGTCTGAAATAACGATAAAATCGGCAAGCATACCAGGAGCGATTTGTCCTTTGAAATGTTCTTCGAAGCCCGAGCATGCAGATTCCACTGTATAGGCATACAGAACTTCTTCCCTTGTCAGACGTTGCTCTGGATACCACCCGCCTTCGGGTTTTCCCTCCGGGGTTTGACGAGTTTCTGCGGCATACATTCCGTAGAAAGGGTTCAAAGTCTCTCCCGGGAAATCGGAATTGAGCGGGACCCGGATACCGGCATCGAGAAATGAGCGCCAGGCATAAGCACCTTTTATTCTCTCGGGGCCTACTCTGTCTTCAGCCCAGGGCATATCGGACGTTGCATGTGGCGGCTGCATGCTGGTTACGATGTCGAGTTCCTTAAACCGGGGAATATCTTCAAGCGCGACGACCTGCGCGTGTTCAATACGTAGCCGGTGGTCCTTTGCACCGGGCACAGCCCTAATTGATGCTTCATAAGCATCCAAGGTAATTCTGTTCGAACGATCACCGATAGCGTGGGTGGCAACCTGCATACCCGCCTGTAACGATCTTATTGTCAGTCTCTCTATTTCCTCTTGAGATGTTGTGGTAACTCCAAGCACATCGGGAGCATCACTGTATGGTTCAAGCATCAGGGCACTCCGTGTTCCGAGTGATCCGTCCTGGAAAATCTTAATACAGCGGATGGTCAGCCAGTTGTCGGGATCGATTTCAGGACCGTTCTGCAAATACGGTTCAATAAGCTCTTCATCCGTGCAGTCGAGCATGACGTAATACCGGACTTTGAGCTTTTTTTTGGCTTTGAGTGCTCGGAGGGCATCAAGGTCCTTGCTTGTTATTCTGGCATCATGCACAGAGGTCAGTCCATTCTTAAGGAGCTCTTCTCCAGCAATCTCATACGCCTTTTCGCGTTGCTCATCCGTTAAGGGCGGCATGAGCCGTGTTACCATACCTTGGGCGGCATTTGCCAAAATCCCGGTCGGCGCACCTGTTCTGGAATCTTTATAAATCTTTCCCCCTTCCGGATCAGGAGTGTCCTTTGTGATGTCTGCCATTTCTAATGCTTTCGCATTTGCCCATCCGTTATACCCGTGCAAACCGGCAAACCAGACCGGATTATCCGGTGAAACAATGCTCAGTTCATGACTGATAGCAGTCATTTGTTCCTTCCAAGCACCGTCATCCCATCCCCATCCCTCGATCCATTCTCCTGGAGTTGTTTCAGCAACACGTTGTCTCAGTTTTTGCACAACCTCCCGTTGATCATTGATATCCTGAAGGTCTATGCGCATCTCGATCCTACCCAGATTGAGCATATGCCCATGCGATTCAATTATTCCCGGCATAACATCTTTGCCGCCCAAATCCACTTCTTCCGCAAGAGGATACGCTTCTCGTATCTCTGCATTCGTTCCTACGGCTATGATGAATCCCTCTTCTATTGCAAATGCCTCAGCCTCCGGCATGTCTTCATTCATGGTGATGATATGTCCGTTCGTAAAAATACGATCTGCCTGAGCTGTTCTGCTGCATGAGACAAGGCATAAGATTGCTGTACACAGCAGCAGATACAATGTTTTTTTAGGCTTTGGTTTTCTCATATCAAGCAACCTCCTTTCTACCCTCTATCATCCCTTAAAAGCTATACCACACAGAAACCTTTTGGTCAAAAGCAGAGTAATCAGGAAGAGCGATGTATTCACACATCAGGACAGATAGTCTTTTTTCCTTTTTGTATCATTTGTCTACTCTAAAAATTTTTAAAAGATGTCAACAATAAAGAATTAAAGTTGATATCTATCAAGTGGATGTCAACTTTACCGGGTGCGTGGATTCAGCTCCCTTACCGTGTTTTTTTATTTTGGGCACAGTCTGGGCACAATGTTAGTTCTATTCTTGAAGTGTTAAGCTGGTTACAGCTACTGTGACATCTCATGCTTGACATTTTTGCCATTATGGAATATATTCCGAATTAGTTTAACTATTAAGGAGGATAGTCCTAATATGCAGAAAGTCAAACGCTTAATGAATATCGATCTTTCCCCAGGCCAATCTGCGTTTCTATGGGGACCGAGGAAAACAGGAAAGTCAACTTATCTGAAAGAGGCGTTTCCACAGAGTATATTGTATGATTTTCTAAAAACTGACCTGGCTCTGGAATTTACTAAAAGGCCTTCGTTGTTGCGTGAGCAGGTTTTAGCGAAGGATGCGACCATTCTTAAAAATCCAATTATATTGGATGAGGTTCAGAAAGTCCCACAAGTACTGGATGACGTGCACTGGCTGATCGAAAACAAAGGCCTGAGTTTCATACTTTGTGGCTCAAGCGTAAGGAAATTAAAGAGGGGGAAGGCGAATCTTCTTGGCGGACGGGCTTGGCGCTATGAGATGTTTCCTTTGGTGTCGGCCGAGTTGGGAGATATAGATCTTTTAAGAGCCTTGAATCACGGTACGATTCCTGATCATTATCTTCGGGATAACTATAGAAAGTCCTTGAGTGGATATGTTCGCGATTACTTAAAAGAAGAGGTCTTCGATGAGGGATTGACGAGGAAAATTCCAGCATTTGCAAGATTTTTTGATGCCGTAGGTTACTCGCATGGGGAGATTACAAATTTCTCGAATATCGCACGTGACTGCGGCGTCGATGCAAAGACCGTAAAGGAATATTACTATATACTTATTGATACGTTGCTGGGTCGTATGGTAGAGCCTTTCAAAAGAAGACAATCTCGCCAGATCATAACAAAAGCGCCAAAATTCTACCTGTTCGATGTCGGCGTGGCAGGAGCCATGATAAAGCGATATATATCAGAAGAGAGAGGTGAATTGTTCGGACGGGCATTCGAGCATCTCATATTCACAGAGATCTCGGCATACTCCTCTTACAGCGAATTGGACTTCAGAATAAATTACTGGAGAACAAAGTCAGGCCTTGAGGTTGATTTCGTTTTGGGCGACGGAGAGGTCGCCATAGAAGTAAAAGGAGCTAGTTTTGTGGACAATAGGGATATACGACCGCTTATGGCATTCAAGGATGAATACAAACCGAAGAAGGCATTTATTGTCTGCAATGAGAGGGAAGAGCGTGTGATTGGAAAGATCAAGATACTGCCGTGGCGAAAATTTTTGGAGGATCTTTGGGGAGGCAGGATTATTAGATGATGAACTAGATGGATTGGGGTGGGTTTAATTAAGGTTTGATAATTTTTATACAATGAGATGAAATGGTGGGCGATACTGGATTTGGACCTGTGACTTCTACTGTGTGAAGGAAGCATTGAAAGATGTTCACTATAAACCTATAAAAATTCCTGATGAGGGACACAAAGTTACGATCTCGAATTGTGTTTAGCCAGTTGAATTGAAATTTCCTATTATTTTGTATATATTTAGAGGACGCTATTAATACTTAGCGACCGCTAATAAAAAGGAGCTGGCTATGGCAAGATACAGTCCCTTGGTAGAGCTTTTTGTCTTCGGATCGCTTTGGGGTCTATCGGAAGTTGTTGGGGGTAAAGCCTTATACGAAGCCAATATCCCTAATGCATCAGTGTACCTCTCAGCTTCGGGATTTTTTCTCTTGGCCGTGGCCAGGGGGCTGTTCAATAAGCGCGGAACATCCTCTGTGATCGGCGGGATGGCCGCTCTTTTCCGGTTGGTCAATGCATCCTTCGTCTGCCATATTTTAGGAATTTTTTTAATGGGCGTGGCTTTCGATCTGGCGGCCTCAATTCTGTTGAAAGGCGATAAAAAGAGCTTTTTGCGCAGCAGTCTAACCGGCATAACCGGGGCCTACGGGGGCTATGCTCTTTTTGCCCTTATCATTACTTATGTTGTCCGGTATGAAATATGGGTCGTGGGTGGATGGCAGAAAGTTCTTCATCATGTGTTCCTCACAGGAAGCCTTGCGGCTGTGGTTGCGGCCATTCTTGTGCCGATGGGATACGTTTTAGGTCTTAGAGGCGGGACTCATGCCCGAGTCGAGTCCCGATGGGCCTTCGGCGGTTCCCTTATTTTTGTTGTGATCCTCTGGACTCTAGGCCGAATGGCTGGCTAACAGAGTCGCCGGCATCTCGATGAAAACATCGTCGATGCTGCAACATAAAATAAACATTTCAGTTATGCAAAAAGTGCTGCGTAACTATTATTTATGGGGATTTAATTCAGAGGTGAAGGAGGTTTCCATCCATGAGTGATCAAGATGAAAAGACAATCAATAATGAAGATTCCGGAATATCCCGCAGAAGATTTCTGAAACTGTCGAAAGATATGATCGCAGGAATCGGAGCCGGCGGGGTCCTGACCAGTCTAGTTTGGGTAAAGAAAGGAATCGCAACAATCCCCGTTTCTGAGGGGTATCTTCTGGTTGATTTCAAGAAATGTCAGGGATGCGTAAGTTGTATGCTTGCTTGTTCTTTAGTTCATGAAGGTGTGGAGAGCCTCTCTCTGTCTAGAATCCAGATAATGCAAAATTCCTTTGATTCCTTTCCAGATGATTTGACTATCGAGCAATGCCGTCAATGCGTGGATCCTCCCTGTGTGAAGGAGTGTCCTACAGATGCATTGGAAGCAAATGCTAAGTATGGCAATGTGAGAATGGTGGATAAGGAGAAATGTATTGGCTGCGGCACATGCTATGAAGTTTGCCCTTATACGCCAAGCAGAGCAGTTCTTGCAGCCGATAAAGATTATGACGGTGAACTTAAGAGTCTAAAATGCGATCTGTGTGCCAATACGCCTTTTCACTGGGATGAAGCTGGTGGAGGACCTGATGGGAAACAAGCCTGTGTGGAGGTATGCCCTGTGGGCGCTATCAAGTTTACAAAGGAAATCCCCCAGCAAAAAGGAGACGATGGGTACAAAGTGGATTTGCGGGGCCGGAATTGGGGGAGACTCGGCTACCCAAACAGTGAAAAAGAGTAATCGGGAGGAATACCGAATGAACGGCTATGCAGAAAAAATACTAACATTGGACTTAACTGAACGAAAAGTTGGCGCCATACCCACCAGCGAATACCAACATTGGATGGGGGGACATGGTATGGGATCGGCTATCTTTTTTGACCTGGTCAAAGACAAAACAATTGATGGCTTTAATCCCGCCAATGTGGTTACCATGATGACCTCTCCACTATCCGCAACCCTGGTACCAGCAGCTTCGGGCAGAACAGAGGTACAGGGAATCGGGGTTCAATCCTATCCTATCGGCTGGTTCACACGAAGTAATCTTGGCGGCAGATTTTCAGGCATGCTTAAGTTTGCCGGGTGGGATGGGATTGTCATCCAAGGGAAAGCAGACAAACCGGTCTGGATTGACATTAGAAATGGTAATGTTCGAATAAGGGATTGTGCTCCACTATCGCTCTGGGGTAAGGAAACATGGGATTGCCAGGAAACCATCTGGGAGTATGTGCTCTCAGGCGGGAAATATGGCGATTGGAACAGTCCTACCGGTAAAGAAGGAGGTAAAACAACCCAGCGTCCGGCAGTGGTTACCATCGGACCGGCTGGAGAAAATCAGAGCCGGTTGGCCTGCCTGATACACGATGCAAGTAATGCAGCGGGACAAGGTGGTTTTGGGGCTGTCTTTGGGTCAAAAAATCTTAAGGCGATCAGTGTGATCGGAACCGGGCAGGTGGGAATCAACAACCCAAAGATGCTCATAGCGACTCGACTATGGCAGAAGGAAAATTACGCCTTTGATCTTGCTCATTTGAGAGAAACCTGGGGCTCATTTCAATTTCAGAGCCCGCCTGCTCCTATCATAGAGTGGGCAAAAGGACGCCCGAATATTGGCCAGAGACCCCAGGCCTGTCTGGGATGCCATTCTGGCTGCCGGGCCAGATACAAAGACGCCTCAGGTAATGAAGCGTCATGCATTTCTTCCGCCTTTTATGGGGATGCCCTAAGCCTTGATATCCAGCGATCAGCCAGTGATCTGATCAATCGATACGGTCTCAATGCTGTGGAAATGACTCTCGGTCTTGTGTATATCCGTATTCTTCAAATGACTCGTCGATTGAAGACGGCTAAAATCCCTGATTGCCCTCTCGATTTCAGCAAGTATGGAAGTAAGGAGTTTGTTGAGCAATTTGTGAAGATGCTCGCTTATGGTAATGATGGTAAAGGCGATGAAAGCCAATTCGGCAGAGATATTTCCGGTGGGTTTGTCAGGGCAGCCGAAAAATGGGGAAGAAGAAAACAGGATCTGGATAGCGGCATACTTGCGTTTCCCTATTGGGGTATACCGATACACAAGGAGCCTAGAGCTCAGGTTTATTGGGGCTACGGCACGTTGCTGGGCGATAGGGACATCAATGAGCACGATTTTGACTGGATTAAATGGGAGGCTTCCAATGCCAAAAGCTCGGGTAGAGAACCCAGTTTAACTGCCAAAGAAGTCGTGAAAATCGTAACCGACAAAATGGTTCCCTTTCAAGGTGACCTGGATATGCTCGATTTCAGTGAGAATAACATTTATTCCGAGCATATGGCCAAAATGGTCTCCTGGCAGCGATATTACACCCGATTCTGGAAACAATCCATGCTTTTCTGCGATAGCCGTTGGCCCGATTTCGTAAATATTCACAGACCTGATAAAATCGGCTCAACCGGTATTGCTGAACCGAAATATGTAAAAGCGGTAACGGGAATGGACTTTTCCTTTCGGGACGGAGTAGATCTAGGCCGCAAGATCTGGAATCTCGATCATGCCATCTGGACCCTTCAGGGTCGTCACAGGGATATGGTTCATTTCGTTGATAACGTATATGAAAAGATACCGCTTTTCCCCGTTGATGTCCGTAATGCATATATGCCGGGTAAAGAGAATGGGAAATGGGATTACTACGGCTATTCCCGGAGAAAGCTGGACAAGAACAAATTCGATGAATTTAAAACACGATTCTATCGCCTCCAGGGCTGGGACACGAGCTCAGGATATCCAAAGAGAAGCACCCTAGAATCCCTCGGATTGGATTATGTTGCAGACGAACTCGAGGAAAATAACAAACTAGGAAAAGAATAGAAATGGGAAGATTCAGAAAAATGCCAATGGAGGAAATGAGAGGTACACTCGATTGCTGCTGTTCCTTTATTTCTTTAACGAGGTTTGGCAAGAATCTTCAGAGAACGCAAGAGATTCGGTTAAAACGAAAGCTGCCTGGAGATAGGATGTCGGGCAGAGCGGAAAACATTCCTTGCAGTGAATGCACTCAGCCGCGGCTATTTCCGGAATGAAACTTATCTCCCGCCTTGCTCCACAGTCCACAAATCCAACAGCATTTTTCTTCTTGACCTCTGCACAGTATCTCACACATAAACCACAAAGAATGCAGAACGAGGCCTCCTTTTCGAAACGGTCTTTGTCTGCTCCATACTCTTGAGCCAAATCCTGCAATTGGGGTGAATACGGAGCATGAGCCAGCAGATATTCCAAAATCATTTTGCGAATTCTATCGACCTTCTCAGACCTGGATTTTACGATCAAATTCTGTTCTATCGGGTAAAGACAGGCAGCGACCAGTTTTGTCCATCCATTGACTTCTATTTCTACCGTGCAAATGCGGCACACCCCATAAGGTTCCAATTTCTCGTGGTGACAGAGCGTAGGTATAAATATATCGGCGCTTTGGGCTACCTCTAGAACAGTCATCCCTTCCGCTGCTTTCACTTCTTTCCCATCTATTTGAATGATGATTTCTTTCATCTTTTTTTGCTTCGCCATAATCATTCTCGCTTCTCTGCCGGGTGTTTCACCTTATCGATTTTCGCCTCATACTCATCCCTGAAGTAGCGCAGCGTGCTCAGGAGCGGGTCGGCTGCCGTTTTCCCCAACGCGCACAAAGAGGCCGCTCCGGTGACCTCGGCTATCTCCTCCAAAAGCTCGATATCCCCCTCTCTTCCCTTCCCATCGCAAATATTAGTCAGAATCTTAAGCATCTGCCTGATGCCCTCTCGGCATGGGACGCATTTGCCGCACGACTCATTAGAGAGGAAGTGGAGAAAATACCTGCTTACATCGACCATATTGGTATCTTCATCCAACACCAGCATGCTGCCTGCGCCGATCGGAGCTCCCAGTTTTGCCAGCTCATCAAAATCCAGAGGAGTATCGAGGAGGCTCTCGGGAATACAACCTCCCATAGGTCCTCCAAAATGAACCGCTTTGAGTTTCTTTCCGTTTGGAATTCCTCCCCCGATGTGGGTGACGATCTCTCTGATAGTGGTCCCAAAAGGCACTTCTGCGACCCCTGTGTTCACGATATTACCGGATAAGGATACAAGTTTGGTTCCCTTACATCGCTCTGTTCCGATGCTGGCATACCATTCAGATCCCTTTTTGACTATCAGGGGCACATTAGCCCAGGTTTCGACATTGTTCAGCACACTTGGCTTTTTCCAAATACCTTTGACCGAAGTGTGGATATATTTGGGTCTTGGCTCC
>Ga0209636_10005251_pt1 | contig 13239 bp, 8 predicted proteins | sample DeeMarSWOR152_54_FD_187464 | JGI IMG/M metagenome (GOLD analysis project Ga0209636, IMG submission 187464) | Marine sediment microbial communities from White Oak River estuary, North Carolina - WOR-1-52-54 (SPAdes) (version 2) | ecosystem: Environmental > Aquatic > Marine > Intertidal zone >...
CGAATATCTATGTTTCAGACTTTGATTCTGATTATCAGATTCTTATCAGCCCGAAGAAAAAAATTTTTTTAAAATTCCAAAGTTTTACTTGATTTTTTATAAATATATATATAAATATATATATCTAATAATTTAATTTGTCAATACTAAACATAATATTTGGTATTAATGATTCTGGAACGTGATTAAAAATCCGATGCAATCTTTTAGAGCTAGTTTTTCTCGTAAATTGTATTCTCAGCGTATGGCTTCAATCATCTTGAAAGATAATTTTAATGGCATGGTCTTCATCGCTCTGTCAGCCATAGAAAAATTTTAAGAATGACCGAAGCATGGACTTTGTATCGAAAATAGAATTTATTTTCTTCCTTGACTTCTCAAGGAGCGTCCATAGAGGAAGTAGATTTATAGTTTTAGTGAACAGTAATTAATTTAAGGCTTTGGAGGTGAAAATGGCTGCTCTTCCTATATCTGAGATAAAAAAAAGAATCGGGAAATTTCCTAAAAAAAAATTGATCTGCTTCCCAACCCCCTTTCATAAATTAGAAAATCTTTCTACAACTCTCGAAGGACCAGAAATGTTTATGAAACGAGAAGACCTCACCGGATTGGCCTTTGGTGGCAATAAATCGCGCAAGCTGGAATTCATTATCCAAGACGCTCTGAATAAAAAAGCCAATGTCATTATTACCTGGGCAGGTTTGCAATCGAATTGGTGCCTTCAGACAGCAGCCGCAGCCAGGAAATTTGGTATTAAACCAGTGCTTCTTCTGTTTAAAACATATGACCTTCCAGAAGAATACGATGGGAACTTTCTTCTAGATTATATCCTGAATGCAGATATCAGAGTAGAAGAAGCAGAAAAAGGTAAATTAGTAAGTGCAGAGGATGCTTATCAGATAATCAAGGAAATGGTCAGCGAATATAAAGAGAAGGGATATAATCCTTATATTGCTCCTATTGGTGGCTCTATGGTTGGTGGTTCTATGGAATCCCCTCTGGGAGCCATAAGCTATGTCAATGCTTTTGCTGAGATGCTGGAACAAGCTAAAGCCCAGGACCTTGAAATCGATTATGTAGTTCATGCCAGTGGTTCTGGAGGCACCCAAGCTGGTTTGGTTGTTGGAGCTAAGGCATTAAAAGAAAAGGTTAAGGTTTTGGGTATAAGTGTTTCGGAGCAGAAAGAATCTTATGGAGAGGAAGTTTTAGCCATAGCTGAGGACACGATAAAAGCTTTGCACCTGGACCTCACCATTTCAAAAGAAGATATAATCATTTTTGATGAATATATAAAAGAAGGCTATGGGATAGTTAACAAAGAGGTTTCAGAGGTGATTCGATTAGTTGCTGCTAAAGAAGCAATCATGCTTGATCCTGTTTACACAGGCAAGGCTATGGTTGCTCTTGTTGATCTTGTAAAGAAGGGATTTTTTAAAAAAGAGGATAAAGTTGTTTTCTTCCATACTGGAGGGACACCCGCCCTATTTCCCAACAAACTCAAGTTAGTCAATTTCCTGAGGCAGCAAAGAGAGCAATGAAAATCTTTCAAAAGTTGATCTTATGAAATTATATAAAGGGAGGTAATTCCATGAATCAATCAAAGACTTTTAGCCTTAGCATAATCTTAATTCTATTCTGCCAAGTCATTTTTATTCAGCCAGGGCTTGCTAAGATTAGAGAAAACAAGGACTTTGAACAAGCGATGATTAAATTCAGAGTTTTTTACAAAAACGCTCTCCAAGAAAACGGCATTGTTGGAAGCAGTTTTATGTTTATCCATGATAATAAGGTTTTAGCTAAAGAGTTTTATGGATGGGCGAACATTGAACAGAAGAGGAAAGTAGATGAGGATACGATTTATCAATGGGCATCCATAACAAAAACTTTTACTGGCATTGCTATTATGCAGCTAAGAGATCGAGGTCTGTTAAGATTGGATGATCCTATTATCGAGTACATTCCAGAACTGAAACAGGTTTATAATCCCTTTGGAGATATGGGCGAAATTACAATTCGACATCTGATGAGTCACTGTGCCGGTTTTCGGCGCCCTACATGGCCTTGGAAAAGCAAACCTTGGCATCCCCACGAACCTCTTCATTGGGAGCAGGTTGTTGCTATGTTTCCTTATACAGAGATTTTATTCAAGCCAGGAAGCAAATGGAGCTATTCTAATCCAGGGATTATTTTTTTAGGGCGGGTAATCGAGCTGCTCACCACTGATGATTGGGAAGTTTATATTGATAAAAACATTTTCAAGCCTCTTAAGATGTACCGGAGCTATTTTGATACAACTCCTTATCATCTTATGAAGTATAAATGCCAGAGTTATTTCTTGAAGGATGGAAAACTTACTCCAGCTGATCCAGATGTTAATATGGGAATTACTGTATCCAATGGCGGACTAAAATCTTGCTTTTCTGATATGGTTAGATATTTGAATTTTCTGATGGGCAATTCTTCAAAACAAGATGACTACGATCAGGTTCTGGAGCGAGCCTCACTTGAAGAAATGTTTAAGCCTCAGATTGAAATCAAAGATTATGATCAAGAGTTCAGGGGAAAAAATCGGAAAGACTTCATGGGTCTTACGTTTTTTGTTGAAGACAATTATGGTATGCATTTTATTGCTCATAGCGGCGGGAATAATGCTTTTGTTACTCATTTTTATATAAATCAGGATTCGAATGCAGCCTATATTATTGGATTCAATACTCTCGCTTCAGGTGAACAACAGAACACCCGAGTATTGGATCGAGAAATTAAAGAATATCTATTCGAAAATATCTTCCCCTTATTTAATTTACAAAAATAATACTCCATAGAATAGTGAAGTAGTAGCACTTAAAGCCAATTAAAGTGGAAAGAGCTAATATCGGTGGAAACTGACAAAGACTTATAACTTTTTATTTTTGTTAAAATATATCTTGACATTTATAAATTTTTATATATATATATGTATTGAAAGGAGGTATCATGAAAAACAAAAAAATTTTTATAGGGATTTTGACGCTTTTCTTTCTCTCTTTTACTCTGTCCTCTGCTCAAACCCGGACTGGTAACCTCACAGGCTTGGTGCAAGATGAACAAGGCACACCGCTCCCTGGTGTAGAAGTTGTAATATCGAGTCCTTCTCTCATTGCTCCCCAGTTAGCTGGAATCAGCAACGAACGAGGCTTTTTCCGCTTTGCATATCTGCCACCCGGAGCTTATAAAGTAACAGCTAATCTCGATGGCTTCGCTTCAACTACTCAAGAAGGCATAATCATTAAATTGGGGATTACAACAAACATTAGAGTCCAAATGGAACCAGCTGAACTCAAAGAGGAAGTTACTGTAACTGCAGCTGCTCCTTTAGTGGCAACAGAGGATACTAAGCTTTCAACTAATGTTGAATCAGAAGAATTAATACATCTTCCTATTCCTCGAAATATAGTTTCTGCCCTGCAGGTGGCCCCGGGAATCTCACAAGGGCAGCCAGGTCGATCAATCCAATTGGCTTCTCTAGGAGGGGGAATGAGAGAGAATACCTACAGCGTTGATGGTGTGCAAGTAACAGATCCAGGTTGTGCCTATGAGCCAGCTTCCTTACAAGGTTTGGATGCTTATAGTGAAATTCAGGTTGAAACGGCTGGTCACGAAGCTGAATACGGAAATGCAGGCGGTGGGATAATAAATGTTATCACCAAATCAGGAGGGAATAAGTATCAAGGTATGTTAAGCTTTTATTATAAAAGTCGAGATCTTCAAGCCACTAATCATGAAGGCACCGGGTTGTCTGCTCCTTCTGAAGAATCAGTGTATAGTTATGATACAAATGTGAGTCTGGGAGGTCCCATAATTAAGGACAAGATATGGTTTTTTATAAGCACTGGCCTTCTCTTCTCAAAATCAACTTTAGTAGGATTTCCTGAGGAGACTCCTAATAATCGTTATTTGCCTATGGTAAAATTTACCATCCAGCCTAGCATAAAACACCGTATTTCGCTAAGTTACAATTATAATCGCGATGAGTATCCCTATATGTTTGCTACTCAGTTCCGCGAACCTGACGCCTGTTTTAATACCACCTATCAATCACACTCTGTACTTGCAAACTGGTTATTTACAATTAATCCTAACACTATATTAGAGGTTCGAGGTGCTTACCTTCTCCGGCCAACCAATTATCTTTCTCGGACACAAGATGTTGTTATAAATGATGTTGGAACGGGAATGATGCTGAACAGTTTAAATGATTGTATTCAACAACGAAGGCGCTGGCAGTTCCTTGCATCTTTTACTCATTATCTTGATGGATTTGGCGGAGACCATGAGTTTAAAGGTGGCGTTGAATATGAAAAAGGTCAATCGAAGAACAAATATAACTTCTTTCCAGATCAATATGGAATGACAGGATATACAATCTGGAACGGCGCGCCGTATATGGCTACTAGAAAAGATCCAGCAAGAACCGAATTTCAGACAATCCATTACTACCAATATAGTGGTTATCTCCAAGACACTTGGAAAATTAATAGATTTGTCGTTGCCAACATTGGTTTCCGCCTTTCCTATATGGATGCTCAAGTTCCCGAGCAGGGCACTCTTGTTGCTGAAGGATATTCTATTTCAAAATGGACGACTATTGAACCGAGAATCGGGTTAGGTATTGACCCATTTGGGGATGGTAAAACAGGGATAAAGCTAAATCTATCCCGATATAATCTGATGATGTGGACATGGTATTACGATTTGGTTCCAAGTTGGCAAGCTACCGAATATTATAGAAATCCTGCTCTTGGGGTTTTTGAATACATGTATACTTACCTCTCGCCAGTATATGATGTAGATCCTGATTTGAAAAGACCTTATGTTGACGAATTGCTTTTGAGCATTGATCGTACAATTACAAAAGACTTTTCTATCAAAGCCAGCTTTGTTTACAGAAATTTCAGAAGATTTGTTACAGACATAGATCCAGCTAGAACGCCAGATTGGTATGATCCTGTTGATGTGATAAATCCTATAACTAATGAGTCAATAACTGTTTACAATCTTAGAGAAGGAGCCCCTGAACCGGAAAGATATTACAGTAACGAGCCAATTGCTAAAAGAAATTACAGGGCTTTTATAGTGGAGATTCAAAAGCGATTATCTCATAATTTTCAATTTAGATTTTCTTACACCTGGAGCCAGACTAAAGGAACTGCTACTCAAGCTGGGATGGGACTCATGGCAAGCGGTAATTGGAATAATCCAAATGCACTTATCAATAACAGTGGCTTTCTGGATATTGATAGAACACATCTTGTCAAATTCCAGGGAATCTATTATGCTCCCTTGGGAATTATTCTCGGCGTTAGCTATTTTGGAAGCTCTGGGCTACCTTATACAAGATATTTTAATGTTGCACTTAACCAGGGAGCTGTGAGAATTAACGGTGAACCCTTGGGTTCGCAAAGAAATCCTTTTGTTAATTATGTTGATATAAAATTAGAAAAAAGGTTCTCCATTTCAAACGTCAAGTTAGATCTATTTTTTGATGTGTATAATTTATTAAACAGCAACACTACAACTTCGACCTACTCTATGTATGGTTCCTCCCTGTATGAGAAAACGATAAATATTCAGCCCGGTCGCCTTGGTCAGCTTGGTCTTCGTGTCAGCTTCTAACCAGAGTTTAGATTGTAACTGAGGAAGAGGCGATGCTTTTAAGGAGTGTCGTCTCTTCATCTTTTTTCTGAAAGGGGATTATAAGTATGAAATCTTTCAAACTTTTTACTCTTTTGGTTCTTGTTATTTTGTTAATTGTATCCATCCAATTGTTGGCTGGTCAAACCGACAATTCTGTTGCACTCAGAGGAGCAATTGTACATACCGCCATAGGACCGCCAATCAAGAATGTGACTATTCTAGTAAAAAACGGAAAGATTACTGCTATAGGCAAAGATGTAAATATTCCTCGCAGTGTCAAAACGATAGATGTTAGAGGAAAGATCATCATCCCAGGCCTGATTGATATCCACTCTCACCTTGGGGGAGGTGAAGATATTAATGAATGGCCTCAGCCAATTGGGCCGGAGAATCGGGCACTTGATGCGCTCCATCTGGAAATCTCAGATTGGATGGAAGCAGTAAAGGGTGGCGTTACTACGATTGTTACTGGGCCGGGCAGTGCAACACGGATAAGTGGCCAGTCTATTACCATCAAAACTTTTGGCGATGACTTAGAAAAAAGGATTTTAAAAAAATGTGGGGAAGTTAAGATGGCAGTACAGGGTAAAAATCTCTCTTATCTGCCCTTAATTAAAAGTACTTTTCTTAAAGCCCGTGAATACATGGAAGCCTGGGAAAAATACGAGTCCGGAAATAAGAAAGATTCTCCACCCAGACGAGACCTTGGTTTGGAAGCTATTGTTAAAGTGCTCAAAGGTGAAGAACGCGTCCGATGCCATATACACTATGCAAGCGACATTATACAATTTCTCAAGCTTAAAGATGAGTTCGGATTTGATCTTACTTTTGAACACAGTACAGAAGCATATAAGATTGCTGATGAAGTTGCAAAACGAAATGTCGGCTGTGTATGCTTCCCGCTTGTTATGCAAATTGGCTTATCAGAAGATCAAATGCGCGGAAACGCAATTCTTCATAAAGCAGGAGTTAAAATTGCAATGCATACTGACGCTCTTGTTTCTCAGCAGAAATGGCTGAGATTATGCGCAGCGCTAGCTTTGCGTTACGGTCTGCCAGAGGATGAAGCCTTAAGATCTATTACAATCAATCCTGCAGAAATGGCAAAGATAAGCAACCGTGTTGGAAGTATTGAAAAAGGCAAAGATGCTGATCTTGTTGTGCTTGATGGTCCATGGTACGAACTCAAAACAAGAGTGGACATGGTTTTCATAGACGGTAGGCTCGTCTATGATCGCGTACAGAATTAAAAATTTTAACAGGAGGATAAATAATGTTAATACAAATTCAAAGAAAAAATAGTAAAAGCCAAAACGTCTCGTATCCAACCGGGATAATAATTACTGTATTGATGATTGCAATTATTTTCTTTTCAGCGGTGCCTGTCCAGGCAGAATCTATTATTGCCATTTGTGGAGGAACAGTGCTTACCATGACAGGCCAAACCATTCGCAATGGTACAGTCCTTATTCGGGGTGAAAAGATTGAAGCAGTAGGAGCCGATGTGAAAATACCAAAAGGTGCCAATATTATCAATGCTACTGGCAAATATGTATTGCCAGGGATTATTGATGCTATGACCTATTACGGCATAAAAGCTTTTGATCTCAATGATTTTACTAATCCCATTACACCACAAAACAGGATAATTCAAGCCTTTTATCCTTTCGGCGACGATTTTTTTCGTGGAAAAGGCGGAATAAAACCTGATAAAGAAATTCTGTGCGGGGGCGTAACAACTATTTACATTGCTCCGGGTAATCGTCAAGTTATTGGCGGACAGGGAGCAGTTGTAAAAACCTATGGCAAAAATTTTGACAGTATGATTTTGTGTGAGCCCGCATCTATTGATATGGCAATCGGCGACTCTCCAAAAACTCGGCAGAGTGTCAAATTTCCGTATGTCTCTAGTTCTGCTTCCCAAGCAGAACGATCAATCTTAGTATCTTCCCCTACTCGTATGGCTCAAGCAGCACTTATTAGAAAAGCACTTATTCGTGCTCAAGAATTCGATCATAGTTTGCAAGCCTATGAAAAAAAATCTGAGGCAGAGAGAAAAGAAGTACAAAAACCAAAACGCGATTTGAATATGGAAGCTCTGGTCAAGCTGTTGCATAAAGAAATTCCAGCTCGAATAGAGGCTTCTCTTGTTGATGACATAAGAACTGCTATTCGTATTGCTGATGAATTCGACTTCGATCTAATTATCGACAGCGGAATTGGTGCTTATAAGTTAAGAGATCTTTTGGCAGAAAAAAATATTCCTGTTGTTCTTGGTCCGACCTCGCATCCCTTCATAAAAGGCGGTGAGGCAAGTAGGACTTCAGAATTATCTCAAATAATGGATGAGGGAAATGCAGCTATGTTGTCGGAAGTCGGCGTTAAAATTGCAATTGCAAGTTTCGCATCTGGAGGTCTTTTTGGAGATGCTGTCCAGGGGAAGTGGCTGCTCCTCGAAGCAGGACTCGCTACAGGCTTTGGCTTACCCGACGAAGAAGCATTAAAAGCAGTGACTATTAACGCTGCCGAAATCCTTGGGGTGAATGATAGAGTAGGAAGTCTTGAACCGGGAAAAGATGCAGACGTAATCATTCTCGATGGTCCTCCGTTGAGTATAAAAACCTGGGTTGAACATGTTTTTATTAACGGAGAGCTAGTGTATACCAGGGAAAAATCTAAATAAGAAATAAGCCAATGCTAGTGTCCGGTCTCAAATTAAACTAATTGCAGGCAACAAAACAGGAAAAGTTATTGAGGCAGTTCTGACTCTATATATGACATTCAAGAAAGCTCTTCTACAAGCACCAGTGTTATTGAGACTTTACGATTTTTTCAGCTTAAGAATCCTACCTGGAAGCTTGCCGTGCCATTTGCCTTTGTCCAGAACAATGTCACCATTGATAAGCAAATATTTGACTCCCTCGCTGTACTGGTGAGGATTGGAAATAGATGTCTTAATCTTGATGTTGTTCAAGTCAAAAACAACAATGTCAGCCTTGTATCCCTCTTTAATCCAGCCTCTATCATTCCAGTTCATAATTTGAGCTGGAAGAGAAGTCTGGGAACGAATGACATGGGGGAGAGAAACAACTTTTCTCTGGAGGGCATACTTTTTGATTTTATGGAGAAAGGTTGAATATGAACGGATATGGGTAAGCCCTATTCCGTAGAAACTTGCAATTCCATCACTTCCTGTACCAACATAGTCTTTTTTCATGATGTACTCAATATCTTCCTCGCACATATGAAGAGGGATACACTTGGCTCCCATAAGCTCAAGTTCAATGGCTGTATCTGCTACAGATTTTCCCTTAATTGCTGCGACTTGTTTTAAAGACTTTCCTTCAAGGCTTTTCTCAACACAAATGCCGACAATAAAATTTTCAGGGCCTACAAGTCGCCCTCTTCCCATATTATCTATATACTCTTTAACTTCTTTTCTAATTTTCTTCGCTTCCTCAGGATCTTTCATCCGTCCTAAAAACAGCATTCTTTCTCTCGGATTTTCTGGGCCTTGGAAATCTGTAAGACTGAGTAAATTGCGTCCGACAAATTTCACCAGCTTCTTTCGAGGAAGTTCGTTGAGGAACTCCTTATGATGCTCATTGAGAGGAATGTATGGGGTGGTTTTCTTATATAGCTCGATCAATTGCGAATCCCTGAGGTAGTCAAGAAATGTGTCGATATCGGCAGCGGTGAGCCCTTGAGTATTTTCTTTTCCCACCCAGGTTGACCTAGGAATAAGCCGGGGGTAGGGATTTCCACCAAAGAAACGATAAGGATACTGATCTGCTGTGATTTTAAGGCCCCCAGCGCGTGCCTTTTCTATGAGTGAACAGGCTTCTTTGACAAGTCCCCAATTATTCTTTCCTATGACTTTGAAATGTGAAATGTGAGCTGGGGCGCCTGACTGCTTTGAAATTTCGATAACCTCTTTAACAGCTTCTAGAAGCTTATAATCCTCATTGCGTGTATGAGTATGGTAAATCCCACCATAAGGAGCAATGACTTTGACCAATTCTATTAGCTCGTCAGTCTTGGCATAAATGCCAGGGCGATACTCCAAACCAGTAGAGAGTCCATAGGCACCCTTTTCCATTGCCTCCCTGATAAGAGCTTTCATTTTTTCTAATTCATCAGGCGTGGGCTCTCTGTTTTCCATTCCGAGCACCAGCTCTCGCACTGAACCGTGTCCGATAAGCAGAGCTGCATTTGGTCCTATTCCCTCTTCTGTCCAGCGTTTTATCTGATCTTCGATTTTTTCAAAGATGTTCCAGGCGCTAGAGCCGCACTGGCCAACGATCACTGTTGTGACGCCTTGCTTCAAATAATTCAAACATGCTCTGTTTTCAGGAAAATACATTCCTATGTCGACATGAGTATGAAGGTCGATAAACCCAGGACAAACATAAAGGCTTTTGGCATTGATAATTCTTGTGGCATTTTCTTTAATTGAGCTTGCGACCTTAACGATTGTGTCGTCTTTAATAGCCACATCTGCCTTAAAAGCAGGTTTCAGTGAGCCATCAAACACCTTTGCGTTTTTAATGAGTAAATCATAATTTGGAACACTGTGTTTTTGAGCCCAAATTTTCAATCCAAGTAGAAAAGACACCAAAAAAAACAAGAAAACGCTAAGAACATAAATTTTATTTTTCATGAAACCTCCTTGCTCTTTTAAAATATAACATTTCAAAAATGAGCTTTTATTTAGACAAGAACGATTCAATTCAGTAACTGAACAATTTTTTCTTTGTTCTAATTTGGCCAAAATGATTTATTGAAATTATTGGAATAATCCAACCAGTACGAAAAGAAGAAAAGCGACTGATGCTGATATCAGAGCAAAAGGGATCTGTGTTTTTACATGGTCTACCACATTTATTCTCGTGGCCATTCCTGTCACGATACTCGTATCAGAAATAGGAGAACAATTATCACCAAAAACGCCTCCGCTGACACAGGCGGCAAATATGAGAGAAATATTGATATCCATTGAGACAGCCATTGGGATTGCTATAGGCACCATAATAGCAAAAGTACCGAAGGATGTTCCCGTAGAAAAAGAAATAAAGCAACTCAAGGCAAACACAATGGCTGGCAGAAGGAAAACAGGGATATTGCGCTTAGCAAGCTCAGCCAAATAAGACCCGGTGCCTATTTGTTTGCATATATCTCCCAGGGTCAAAGCGAATACAATCAAGGCTCCAACAGGAATGAGCTCACTAATCCCTTTGAAAATAATGTCTAGAAGTTCTTGAAATCTAAAAAGTTTTTTTATCATGAAAAAAATAGAAGTGAAAACCATTGTAATAAAAACAGCATAAAAAACAGACGAAGTTCCGGAACCTTTAGCGATGTTACCCCCACCGGTGATATAAAGTCCCAAAAATACCATTACTAGCAAGATTCCAATGGGAAAAATCATGTTCATGACACTAGGCTTTATGTACTTTTTTTTAGTGGAAATCTCTGAAAGAAGATGGTTCTTTTTAACTAGATCAGATGGATTAGTTGTCCTTGCCGTTTTTTCAGCCTTTCTCATTGGCCCTAAAGTGAATCCAGTCGCCATGACTATTATGATCAAGACTAAACTGGCAAGACAATAAAAATTATATGGAACGCTGCGAATAATGACCTGCAAAGGGTTATCAACACTTTGAGTTACAAGGAGACTCATGTAGAAAGCACCCCAGCTATTTATCACAGCTAATGCAACATAATTGATGCTAATACTGTGGATGAAATAAGCTAGTTTTTCTCTAGAAATTCTCATTTTTGTGTAAAGCGGTCTCATTATGGACCCATTAACCAGAATGTTGGAGTAACATTCAATAAAAATAGCTACACCGATAAGATTGGTTAATAAATAAAGTGTCTTCCGGCCACGAAAATTCTTCTTTTCAAACCAATTAATAAAACCTTGAAAACCATTGGATTCTCTTATCAGAGCCAATATACTTCCTACCATGATACTGAACAGTATGATCTCCAGGTTACTTTTAATTCCCGTTACCCGTAATGAATCATCCAGAGTTCTTAAAAATGCGGGAAAAACACTACCTTTAGTAATAATAATTTCGCCAATCCAAATGCCTAAAAAAAGAGAAGGTAACAGTTGCCTTTTCCAGAGTGCCATGCTTATGGCAACTACAGGAGGGATGAGTGATAATATTCCGAATGTTTCAATCAAGCAATTCTTGCCTTTTCACAAAATAATTATTTTGTTATTTCAGAACCATATGTCGATTTGATATAAGATCAAGAAATTATTGGTTTTCAAACCAATTATTTTTTCTTAGATAATAAACTACCTGTTTATTTAAAGAGGCTCATAAGGCCTCCGGTGTGCCAAAAAAGCACACGATCTTCTGAATTAAATATTTCTTTCCGGCAATAATCAATGAATGCTGCTGCAACTTTGCTTGTATAGACTGGATCCAACAAAATCCCTTCAGTTTGAGAAAAGAGTTTTGCCGCTTCCTCCGACTCTTTTGTAGGAATTCCATACCCTTCACCGAAATATTTATCATCCACCAATAATTGAGTTCGATCAATCTGGCTATTTAATCCTATGCGAGAAAGCATAGGGTTCATAATTTTCATCATACTATCCTTTATACTTTCTGAAGGGTCATCTGGGCTTATTCCCATTATACGTAAATTTTCTAGACCAAAGAGCCTTTTGCCCACCTCGAGGCCAGCTTGTGTTCCTCCAGATGAGCTTGCAATAATAATAGCATCAAAATTCACTCCCATCTGTTTCTGCTGCATGCAAACTTCCTCCAAAGCTGCCACACATCCAAATGCACCAATTTCGTCAGATCCTCCTAAAGGAATCTTATAAACGACTTCTCCTTTGCTCTCCAACTCTTTTTCTACCTCATTCATCCTTGGATTCCGCTGGGCTCTTGTTTCAACTGTGCGGACTTCAACACCAAGTAGGCTGATGATACGAAAATTTCCCCTCGGTTCTTTAGGAATATCTCCATTCAAGACCAAAACACATTTCATTCCTTGCCGTTTCGCAATCATAGCTGTTACACGGGCACAGTTAGATTGAATTGAGCCAGTCGTTAGCAGTGTAGTCGTTTTCTTCCTTAAAACTTCCGGCATTATATACTCAAGCTTTCTTATCTTGTTTCCTCCTATGATGTAACCAATAAAGTCATCCCTTTTTATATAGACATGAGGACAGCCTGGGATTTTTTTTCTTAGACGGTTACATTCTTCAATAGGGGTGAAAAGATTAGCTAAGTTTATTCTGGGAATGTTTTTAAATTTTTCCAGTGATAAATGCCTCTCCTTCACAATGAACTCTCCTAATATATAGATTAATATTTAATATTATATAAATATATATATTAGAATATTAGAGTCTTGTCAACAATATTATTGAAATTCTGATAGAAATTTCTCTCCCTCTTAGATTTTCTCTTTAATCTCTGCAAAATTAGATCAGCGGCGGTATTTGGCAGAAATAGCCCTCAACTCTTCCTCTGCTTCCCTGGGCGGTTCAGTCATAAGGCTTATGATGATAGTAAGCAGGGTAGACACAATAAA
>Ga0209636_10005254_pt1 | contig 13236 bp, 9 predicted proteins | sample DeeMarSWOR152_54_FD_187464 | JGI IMG/M metagenome (GOLD analysis project Ga0209636, IMG submission 187464) | Marine sediment microbial communities from White Oak River estuary, North Carolina - WOR-1-52-54 (SPAdes) (version 2) | ecosystem: Environmental > Aquatic > Marine > Intertidal zone >...
ATCTTAAACTGTGGTACGCCCCATTTGAATGGAACGATAGGCATGTAACTGACCCATGGGGCTTCAGCTACCTTTGCCCAGTCAACAAAGGCCGGATGCCCGGGCCCAACCCAACCCACTGCCGAAATGATGATGGCGATGACCCATCCGGTGACGATGGCGAGAAGGACTGGAAAGAGGAGAAAGAGCCTCGACTTTTTCCCGAAAAACTGGGAGTAAACTATCAGCGCAATGATGGTGAGCCCGGCAACGAGCCAGCTTCCCCCCAATCCCCCTGAAAAGGCCACAGGGGCACCCACCTTGTACAGCGCCAGTCCAATCAGGGCGATGGTGGGCCCAATGGTGACAGGCCCCACATATTTCTTCACCTTTCCCATGACTCCGGTCCATCCAAGGACGATCTCAAAGGCAGATGCGATAATGATGGCACCGGTGATCTGCTGGACGGCAATCTCATAGCCCATTCCCTTTCCGACCGTGGCTGCGATAATGACAAATGCCGGGGGGAGGAAGGAGAAAGAACCGCCCTGAATCACGGGAAGCCTGTTTCCGATGGTTGACTGGAGCCATGTCGTGATTCCCGAGGCGAGAAAGATCGTCGAGATGAGAAGGGCCGTATCGCCAGGCGTCATCTTCATGGCCCCTGCAAGGAGTAGGGGAATCAAGACCGTTGCTCCAAACATAGTCAGATAATGTTGGATTCCGAGAAAGATACTTTCACCAATTGGTGGCTTATCTTCTATGGTGTAAATAATCCACTTCTTTTCTTGAGCCATATTTACCCCTCCTTTTTTTACGTGATTACTGCCTATAAGATCCTTCTACCTCCTTTAATTGAAAGAAAATAGCTTAATCTCACCTCCTTTCCCAAAAAATGGACTTGAGATTTTATCAATGATGAGGGCTAAACAGATTTGTATTGAAAATTTTCGCCATAATATGCAAATACCGGATATTTGTCAAACAAATAATGTAAAATCTCTGAAAAAGTCGCTCTTCGCTGCTCAAACGCGGGACTTGGGGTTTTGCAGTGCTGCAGTCATGCGGTTGGTGGATATTCTCATTCAATTACGTGGTAAATTCGCGCTCAGAACTCCTTTTCCGAGTTTTTCAGAGATCTCATACTCTCCTAGAGTTTGCTGATGAAATATGTATTTACAAACACAACGGATTAGTTGAAATCTAAAATAGTATCTGATTGAGAAAGTTCGGATGCCTATTTACTTCCTTACGCCCAAGAACTCAGAAATTCCCGATTTTTAAAAGGCCAGACCAACATTTCTCACGGAAGCCTGAAAGTCTTCCGCTTGATATATCGTCCCTGTCCGGGCTGCCCTAGAAACTTTCCCTCTTTGACGAGGACCCTGCCCTGGGCAATGACTATGCGAGGCACTCCCTTCCCCTTATACCCCTCGTAGGGCGTATAATCTACCTTTTGATGGTTGGCTTTTGCCGTAATGGTGAACCTCTCTTTCGGATCAAAGACAACCAGATCGGCATCGCTGCCCACGGCTACGGTCCCCTTTTCTGGATAGAGGCCAAACAGCTTAGCTGGGGTGGTGGAAACGAGGTCGACAAAGCGATTGATACTGATACGTCCCCTGTTCACCCCCTCGTTATACATGAGGCAGAGGCGATTCTCTATCCCCGGGGCCCCGTTGGGGATCTGTGAGAAGTCGTTTTTTCCGAGATCTTTCTGCCCTTTGAAGTTGAAGGGGCAATGATCCGTCGAGATGACCTGGAGGTCACCAGATGCCAGGCCCTGCCACAGGGGGGCATGGTTGGATCTGTCCCTGAGGGGTGGAGACATGACGTACTTGGCCCCGTTAAATCCCGGTTCTTCGTAGTTCTTGTAAGAGAGAATGAGATACTGAGGGCAGGTTTCGGCAAGGGCAGGAAGTCCCTTGTCCCGTGCCTCCTTAACTTTCTCGAGAGCTTCCCTGCACGAAAGATGAACGATATAGATGGGCGCCCCTGCCATCTGGGCAATGGCAATAGCTCGGCCGGTGGCTTCTGCTTCTGCTTCAGGAGGGCGGCTCAGGGCATGGTACCTGGGTGCTGTCTTCTTTTGGGCCAGGAGCTCCTTGACCATGAGATCGACGATATTGCCGTTTTCAGCGTGAATCATGACCAGTGCACCTGCCTTTTTGGATTTCTGGAGGATCTTGAAGAGGGCTCCGTCATCGATCATAAGGGTGCCCTTGTAAGCCAGAAAGGTTTTGAAGCTCGTCACGCCCTCAGCAACAGCATTCGGGATCTCGTTGAGAACCCCTTCGGTCAGGTCACAGATGGCGATATGGAAACCATAGTCAATAACGGCCTTTCCCTTTGCCTTGGCTTTCCACGTGTTGAGGGACTCTCTCAGGGATTGCCCCTTTCCCTGGATGGCGAAATCAACGATACAGGTGGTGCCCCCATGAGCCGCAGCAATGGTCCCTGTCTCAAAGTCATCAGATGAGAAACTCCCCATGAAAGGCATGTCGAGATGGGTATGCATATCGATGCCGCCCGGAAAGACGTAAGTCCCTCTGGCATCGATAACCTCTTTAGCGCCTTCCGTGATCTTCTGCGCAATCTCCACAATCTTGCCCTTTTCGATCCCAATGTCGGCGCGATAGGTATCGGTGGGTGTGATAATGGTACCGTTGATGATCTTAATCTCCATTTTCCCCTCCCCCCTGTGTCAAAGGAGCAATTTTACCTATTAAGGGACTGTTGCCCAAAACCCATTTCGCTCTCTGAAAATAATTTTTGACCATTCTAAAGCTCGCTTCACTGCAACCCCAAAACTCGCCCTCCAGACTTAGCCGAAAGTGCTGCAGTCCGGCAGTGTTGCAGTGCTGCGGTAATACAGTAAAGATGGTGCAAATCTTCATTCTTTAATGTTCGCTTCAGGGATTTGGGCAACACCCCCTTAAAATCCAAAAGACAAAATAAAACGGTTTATTTGAACTTTGAGCTCTGCCATTTGTCATTCCACAATGGGAATGGAAAATCCATTGATATCCATTACCCCCCGCTCACTTCCTTCATTATGACACAATCCCAGACAGGGCAGACCTGATAGCACAGAGAACAACCCGTGCACTTTTCCTCGTCGATAATGGGAATCCGATCCTCTCTCAGGCTGATCGCCTGGTACCCCGCATCTTTGCAGGAAATATAGCAAATATCGCATTTTACACATTTGCTCTCGTCCACACTGGATACCACTTTGTATTCCTTGCTCAGATCGGAAAGGGCCTTCATTTTTTTCCCGGCCACGCCAATCATGTCCTTAATAGAGGCAAAGCCATGGTCCTCCATGTAGTTGTTGAGACCGTCCTTAAGATCTTCAATGATGCCGTACCCCCTAACCATGACCTCTGTGCAGAGTTGCAACATTGATGCGCCCATGAGGAGAAACTCCGCCGCATCCTCCCAGGTTGCTATGCCGCCGATTCCAGAGATAGGGATATTAACGGCTTCCCTGATAGTGGCGATGGCTTTCAGTGCGATGGGCTTGACCGCCATACCGGAAAGGCCTCCATGGGACGAGTATCCAGCTACTGCAGGTTTGGGCACAAGGGTATCAAGGTCTACTCCCATGATGGCACCAACGGTGTTGATGGCCGAAATAGCGGATGCTCCGTTCTCCACACAGGCTCTCGCTGGCTGTGCTATGTCGGTCACATTGGGGGTCATCTTGGCCATGACAGGGATCTTGACGGCATCGACCACCCACTTGGTCACCTTACCAGCCAGCTCGGGATCCTGGCCAATGGCCGAACCCATTCCCTGTTCTGGCATACCGTGAGGGCAGGACATGTTGAGTTCGATCATATGAGCCCCGGCACCCTCCACCTTCTTGGCCATCTCCTTCCACCCCTCGGGATGTGAGGCGTCATCCATCAGACTGGCGATAATGATGTGACTGGGATAGGACTTTCGAATATCCTCAATCTCCTCGAGCCATACGCTAAAGGGCCTGTCCGTGACGAGCTCGATGTTTTCAAAGGCATAGATTTTTTTTGGCTCTTCCGGAGAACCTGGAAAAGCGAGGGATGCAAATCGAGGCCTCACATTGACAATCTCTTCTCTGATCAGTGTCTTGGTTATAGCACCTCCCCACCCGGCATCAAAGGCCCTTTTAATCATCTCGCCCGTTGTGGTAGGTGGGGCTGACGACAGAACAAAGGGGTTTTGGAACTTTATGCCACAAAAATCTATACCGAGGTCAGCTTCCTTGGAGATCTTCATGATTATCCTCCTCTTTCTTTGCCATCGAATTTTGACTTTTTACGAGACCATCAATTTTAGGCTGACGATAACGAGCCCTCCCGGGAAATTATGCATGGAAGGGCTCAAGCTTGCTCATTTTTCCCTTGATGTACTCATCAATAGCAAAGGCGGCCCTTTTGCCGTCTCCCACAGCCCTGACAGCTGTCTCTCCCTCGTTAATGAGGTCTCCCCCTGCGTATATGCCCTCAATGGATGTGGCCATGGTCTTTTCATCCACGTGGATCCATTTCTTAGTGGAGGTATCAATTCCCTCGATGACCTCATAGGATGGTTTTTGCCCTATGGCAACTATCGCCGTGTCGGCCTCAACGGTAAATTCAGATCCTTCAATGGACATGGGCTGCGCCCTGCCCGAGTTATCACTTTCTCCGAGTCTCATCCTTATATATTCGATCCCCCTGAGCCTGTCATGATCCCCAAGAAAACGTTTTGGTGCACACAGGAACTCCAACCTTACCCCTTCTTTTTGAGCAAATGCTATTTCATCCCTCCAGGCAGGCATCTCTTTTTCGGTTCGTCGGTATCGGATGGTCACCTCCTCTGCGCCGAGTCTCCTGGCACTGGTAGCAGCGTCTACTGCCACGTTTCCGCCGCCAATGACCTCGACCCGTCTGCCTATCTGAAATTGTACGAGGTGGTCCTCGATCTGGGCCATTTTGATTTCCCTCAAGAGGTCCAGCCCCTGGATAACCCCCTCAAGATTTTCTCCTTCAATGGCCAGTCGCTGGGGATCGCCGGCTCCCAGGCCGATAAAGAGTGCAGCATATCTTTCCATAAGTGCGGGAATGTCATGTTGTTGAGATTGACAGTGGATGTTAACTCCCAGGGCCTTGATATATGCTATTTCATCCTCAATCACCTCATAGGGGAGGCGATAAGGGGGGATCGCGTAAGTTAGCAGGCCACCAGGAAGTGGATTAGTCTCGAATAAGTCCGCTTCGTAGCCCAGTCTCACAAGGGTGGCAGCGGCCGAAAGTCCGGCCGGTCCTCCGCCGATTACGGCGACAGAAATTCCTCTCGGCTCGAGTTTTCCGAGGAGCTTCGCCCCTTTTTCCCTCTCATAGTCAGCCACAAACCGCTGAAGCTTTCCGATGCGAATCGCCTGGGCGAGCTCCGTGCTGCTGCACTGGCCCTCGCATAATTCCTTTTGTGGACAGATACGGGCACAGGTTCCAGGGAGAATGTTTTCCTCCCGAATTACCCGGATAGCACCGCCGAAGTTTTTATTTGCGATTTGTCGGATGAACTTAGCCACATCAATACCGGCAGGACACCCCTTGTTACAGGGGGCATCCTGGCATTTAATACACCGAAAGGCCTCAGCTACAGCCTCCTGAGGCGTATAGCCTTTTTCCACCTCTTCGAATATCTTGCCCTTCATTGAGGATCTTTCATAGCTCTGTACGATTGTCTTCCCTATTTCTACCCTCTCTTTCATTCCGTCAGGGTATCCGCATAGTCCAGGACCTCATCGATAATGGAGAGCCCTTCCCGTAGTTGATCCTCATTGATGGAGAGTGGCGGGACAATGAACAGAAACATCCACCGGACAAAAGTGAAAAGGCCCCGTGCCATCAGACGTTTGAAAATTTCCGTGCTGTTTTCAGCTGCCTTGCCCATAGCGTTGTAGGGACTGAGGGGTTCCTTGGTCCTTTTGTTCTTGACGAGTTCCAGACAGGAAAACAGACCGATGGCCCTGGCATCTCCAACACAGGCGTGTTTTTCCTTCAGTCTCTCTAGTTCGCCCTTGAGAATGCTTCCCATGGCCCGGGCATTTTCGATCAATTTTTCCTCGCTATAGACCTCGATTGTGGCTTTGGCTGCCGCACAGGAAAGGGGATGGGCGTTGTATGTTAAGCCACAGTAAAGCATCTCTTCATCGAGGCTACTGCTCACCTTTTTGCTCATGGCAACTGCCCCCAGGGGAATGTAGGCAGATGTCAGTCCCTTTGCCATGGTGATGAGATCGGGCACCACGTCCCAATTCTGGATTGAAAACCACTGTCCTGTCCGACCAAACCCGGCCATGACTTCGTCAGCAATAAGGAGGATGTTATTCTCATCGCAGATTTCTCTCAACCTTTTCAGATACCCATCTGGAGGGATGATTATCCCATTACTCCCAGTCACAGGCTCCATGATGACCGCCGCGACCGTATCGGCTATCTCGTACTGAATCACCTCCGCAATGTGTTCTACACACTGAATGCCGCACTTCGGATAGATGGAGCCAAAGGGACACCGGTAGCAGTATGGATCCAAGATATGGACAACCCCTGGAATCCCCGGCTCCACAGGAGGTCTTCTGGGATCTCCCGTGAGGGTGATAGCCCCGAATGTGGCTCCATGGTAGGAACGATAGCGCGCAAGAATCTTGTGCTTTTTGGTATAGGCCCTGGCGATCTTGATGGCGTTGTCATTGGCTTCGGCCCCTCCCAGGGTAAAGAAAAACTTATTCAAGTCTCCCGGTGTCACTTCGGCCAGGGCTTGGCCGAGCTTTACGCGGGACTCGTAGGCAAATCCTGGATAGAGATAACAAACCTTTTCAACCTGTTTCTGAATTGCCTTGATAATTTTCTGATTTTTATGCCCCACATTGACGCACATCAGCTGGGAGGAGAAATCGAGAATTTTCCTCCCATTGCTATCGATGATATAAACTCCATCTACGTCAGAGATGATCGTGGGATCAAGGGACGCGTTCACGCTCCAAGAGTGCATAACGTGGGCTTTGTCCAGTTTCTTTATTTCGGCAGCATCCATGGTATCTCTCCTTTTCTCTTTTAAGGAAGGAGCTTACATATATCGCCATAGGTCTCAGGTCTGCGGTCCCGGAAAAATTGCCAAACTCTTCTCACCTCTTCAATCGTAGTGAGATCGAGGTCCGCAATAAGGAGTTCATCCCTATCCCGGCTCGCCTCGGCAATGATTTCTCCTCTTGGATTACAGAAGTAGCTCGTTCCGTAAAATTCGCCTATATCCCATGGGGGTTCACGGCCTACCCTGTTAATGGCCCCTAAAAAGTATCCATTTGCTACTGCGTGAGCGGGCTGTTCCAGTTTCCAGAGGTATTCTGAAAGCCCGGCAACGGTAGCAGAGGGATTGAATATGACCTCCGCTCCCTTCAGTCCGAGGATCCTGGCCCCTTCAGGGAAATGGCGATCATAGCAAATGTAGATCCCAACATGTGCATAAGCGGTCTCAAACACCGGATATCCCAGGTTCCCTGGTTTGAAATAGAATTTCTCCCAGAATCCCGGATGAGTATGAGGGATATGGGTTTTCCGATACTTTCCAAGATAGGTCCCATCGGCATCGATTACAGCCGTCGTATTATAGTAGACACCCGTAATCTCCTCCTCGTAGATAGGAACTAGCAGTACTAACTTATGCCTTTTTGCCTGTTGGATCATGAGCTGGATCGTTGGCCCCTCTGGTATCCTCTCCGTTAAATCATACCATTTTGTGTTTTGTTCAGCAGGGAAGTATGGGCCATAGAAGAGTTCCTGCAGACAGAGAATATTTACGCTCTTTGCTGCGGCATCCTCCAGCATCTTGATATGCTTATCGATCATGGCCTTTTTAATGTCTTCGAGGGGATGATCGGGCCCCAATTCATTTTTGGCCTGGATAAGGCCGCATCTTATTATTCTTCCCATTCGGTTACCTCCTTAGAATTATTTCACTATTTTCCGTTATGGTAGCGGGCGAAGATTTGTATCCCTTCTAAGGCTGGCTTCGTCGTGGCATTCCAGGAAATATTCCCTTGAGAATCCATCTACAATATCAGGAGAAGATTTGTCAACCAGAAATTTTTACTCGGATATACATTGCATATCTAAACGGGTCATGAATATACGTGCTGTTTCCCAGCCAAGCGCAGTTGAGCGCATTTCGGTTGATGGGGCTTACTCTGTCACAGCCATCCATACCCGAGGGTGTTTAATGCCGTACAGGAAAAAGATGTAACGCGGGAACTTTTTTCGTTTTATTTTGTCTAAGAAAAACAAAACCAAAAAAAGGAGGATACGTGATGAAACGGTTACTATTCATTTTCGGACTTCTCACCTGTATTTTCCCCCTCAGCTCTTCCTCTGGAGAGGAGGAAGGGAGAATTCTCTCTCCCTACTTCTTCGTCCAGAGCGATGAAGCTTCCCTCGACCCCTTCCCTCTTTTGGAGACGAAGGTGGAGGTGAATATTGCGGGGGTAATAGCGGAGATTGAACTGTCTCAGGTTTATAAGAATGAGGGCAAGAGAACCATAGAGGCCGTATATGTGTTTCCCCTGGGGACAAAATCAGCCATACACGCCATGAGGATGAAAATCGGCAACAGAATCATTGAGGCCAAAATAGAGGAAAGAGAAATGGCCAAAATGATTTATGAGAGGGCAAAGGGGGAAGGTAAGGTAGCTTCTCTCTTAGAACAACAAAGGCCCAATGTCTTCCAGATGAAGGTAGCCAACATCATGCCAGGAGATGTAATAGAGGTAAAGGTAAACTATACGGAACTCCTGGTACCCGAAGACGGGGTATATGAATTTGTCTTTCCCACGGTCGTAGGGCCACGGTATTGTGAGAAAACGGAGAAAGGGGCAAAAGACAACGACACATGGATAGAGACCCCATATCTCCATGAAGGGGAAGAGCCCACATATACCTTTGATATAGATGTGAACATGAGAACGGGGATTCCCCTCGGCAAAGTATGGGTTTCTTCCCATAAGGTGCAGGTACAACAGGATAAAGAAGAAGCGGAGATTCATCTCATGCCTGGAGAAGAAAGAGGGGGAAATAGGGATTTTATCCTAAGGTACACATTACAGGGTAAAACGATACAAAACGGCCTGCTTCTCTACCCCGGGGAGGAGGAGAATTTTTTCCTCCTCATGCTGCAACCCCCGGAAAAGGTAACGGTGGATGCCGTTCCTCCTCGGGAATATGTATTCATTGTCGATGTCTCGGGCTCTATGCACGGCTTCCCCCTGGATGTCTCAAAAGCCCTTATCAAGGGGATCATTCAGCATTTGAGGGGAGAGGACTACTTCAATATCCTCTTCTTTGCCGGTGGGTCCAAGGTCCTTTCCCCTCATCCTCTTCTTGCCACAGAAGGGAATAAGGATAAGGCGTTAAGGATGCTGGAGGAACAGAGGGGAGGGGGAGGAACGAGGATCTTACCAGCCCTCAAGAGAGCGCTTTCCCTGGAGAAAAAGGAAGGGCTTTCCCGAATTATCGTTATAGCCACTGATGGATATGTGGCGGTGGAGAAAGAGGTATTCGACCTGATGAGGGAGAATCTCAACGAGGCAAATTTCTTCCCCTTTGGGATAGGGAAAGGGGTTAATCGGTATCTCATAGAGGGAATGGCCAGAGTGGGAACAGGAGAGCCTTTCGTAGCTTGTAATGAAGAAGAAGCTTTAAAGGTGGCCGAAAAGTTCTCCGATTATATCGGGTCTCCCCTTCTTACCGATATCGAGGTCATGTTTCAGGGGTTCGATGCATATGAGGTAGAACCCCCCTCTCTCCCCGACCTCTTCGCTCGAAGGCCCCTCATTCTCTTCGGGAAATACAGAAACGCCCAAGGGAAAATAGGGGTTCGCGGTAAGACTACCCGGGGTGATTATGAGAACGTGATCGAGCTCAATTCATCACTGGAAGATGAGGATAACCGAGCCCTCAAATACCTCTGGGCCAGGGAGAGGATAGCTCGCCTTTCCGACTATGGAAGGGTGGGGGCAGAAGTAGCGGAGGAGGTGAAGAATCTCGGCCTCCAGTATCACCTCATGACTCAATATACCTCCTTTGTGGCCGTGGATACCATCGTGAGGGATACTGGGGAGCTCGTTACGGTAAAACAGCCCTTACCTTTACCTGAGGGCGTAAGCGATTACGCGGTAGGTGATTCTCTGCGCAAGGCAGCTGCCCCATCTTCCGGTTTTGTCAAAACACTATCGATGAAGGAAGAGGCTTGCTTTCAACCTCTTGAGAAGAAAAGAGAGCCTTCACGGATTTACATCATGGGAGGAAAACTCCCTCCGGGAATTACGATGGAAGGAGTTGAGAGGGTATTTTCCCCATTCAAGGAAGAGTTGGAGAAAGCCTTTAAGAAATGGGGTTCAAAGAAACTGATCGTGCTCTTGAACATTAAAGGAGGGAGGGTAAGGAGCATTCAAATAGAAAGCTTTCAAGGAAAAGGGTACAAAAAAGAGGTCCTGGAGAAAATTTTGCAAAAGATTGTTTTCTCCCCCTCCATAAAGGGCAAAATGGAACTGGAACTCGTATTTGTTTGATTGCCCAATCCCTGTGCGATTACTAAAATGATTCTTTGGTTCTTCTACGGCCAGCCTCACTAAAGGGCTGGCCTCTCCCTTTCTAATCACCCTCAATAAGTACTCCACTTCCTTGGCACATTCCATTAAGGAACACCTGTTTTCTCCATTTTGCGGCCTGTAAAAGACCTGTGGCGAAACAGGTTCTATTTATTCGTGCCAGAAATCTAGTTTGGACCCAGGATGGTCGAATGTGAGATCATTTTTCTCTTGCATTAAAGAGGCCTGGAACGACATGTGCGCCAATCAATGGGGCCGGGTGATCAATATCACCTCCGTAGCCGGTGTGATGGGAGGAGTTGGGCAAAGTAGTTACGGTTCAGCAAAGGCGGGGCTCATCAGCCTTTGCAAAACCGTGGCCCTCGAAGGTGCCCGGTATAACATAACGGGCAATTGCATTCTGATCGGAATCTCTGAGACGGATGTCTATCATAAGCTTCCCGAGGCCGTGCAGCAGAAGGTGGAACAGATGACCGTGCACAAGAAGCTGGCCCAGCCTCAGGACATCGCCAACGCCGTTGCCTTCCTCGCCTCGGAGGAGGGTTGGTACATGACGGGTGTGGTCATGAATATGCTGGGCGGTCTCGACCTTTTTGTCTTCTAGCAATTTTTAAGACGATCAGGGAAACATCGTTGACAAGTTATGCGCTTCATACGATCTTGAAAGGATCATTGAGATAGATAACCTCGTTCTTGGAGAAAGAAGACCGGAGTACTGGGAGGGAAAGATAAAGATGCTGGAAAAAAGATCACCCCTACTGTCTCTCATAGCGAAAATGGAGGGCAAGGTTGTGGGCTTTGTTCTTGGGGAGGCGAGTGGATGGGAATATGGTGTGTCAAAAACGATTGGCTGGATAGATACTATTGGGGTTGACCCGGTGTATCAGAAAAAGGGTATCGCAGGGATGTTAATGCAAGAGATTCTCAACTATATGAAAAAGGTAGGTGTTGATACCATCTATACTCTTGTAAATTGGCGGGACTGGACGCTCCTTCAATTTTTTGATGCCATGGGATGTAAAAGAGGTGATATGATCAATCTCGAATTAAAAATTAAAGATTGAAACGAGTTCTTATCAATTCATAAGCCTCTGGTCGCTGGTCCAAATTCAGTCACTGCCACGAGACTAGTCTTCTACCTTGGTCTCTTTTTCAAGCACATCGGCCAGGGCTTTAAAACCTTCACCCCCAAACGACTTGATCTGCAGGAGAAGTAACTCAGAATACTTAAAGCCCTTGGAGTAAATCCAGTCTCTATGCACCTTGTCACCACGGCCAATCATATGCCTAGCCAGATCCAAAGGTGCGTGAGAAACCTTTTTACAAACCGGACAGTGATAGCTCATAAAAAGCCTCCTAGTTAAGTTACAATTGCAACTTCGACTATCTCTTTTGTTTACTCTCTTTCTCCCTCAATGCCCTGAAGACCTTCTCTGGGGTAATTGGCAGGGTATTTACTCTCACTCCCACTGCCTTGTATACCGCATTGCCGATGGCACCGGCGGTAGGATTGGTTAACCCTTCTCCCGCCTCCTTGGCACCGAACGGCCCCTCCGGCTCATAGGTATCAATCTCGAGGATTTTGGTCTCCGGCATATCCAGGGAGCGAATCATCATGTATTCGGCAATGGATGGGTTGAGTATCTTACCCTTATCCATTGGCTGGTCTTCACAGTAGCCATAGCCGCCGGCCATCATTATTGCCCCCTCAAGCTGGCCTTCAATGCCTACCGGGTTGATGACCTTACCACTGTCATGTGCGGTAGTTACATTTAGCAGCTTATATTTGCCGGTCTCGGGGTCCACCTCCACCTCAGCAGCCTGTATGCCAAAGCTATAGGCGGGGGGTATCATGCCCTTGCGGTGGGGGGTATAGTGACCCCGGCCAATGATCACCTCTCCGTCTCTACCCCTTATAGCCTCCTTCACGATATCAAAGTAGGAGACGCCTCTCTCCGGACGATCGACCAAATGGACCCACTGGTCTTTGATATCGAGGTCATAGACGATGTTGACTCCCATCTTGGCGGCGGCAAACTCCAGTAGCTGAGCCTTGGCATCGGCGGCTGCCCTCTTGACGGCGTTGCCATTCATCAGAGTCTCCCGGCTTCCCCAGGCACCGAGGTCGGGGGGACAGATACCAGTATCAGCGGAATGTATCCTGATGTCGTCAAAATGGACGCCCAGCTCCTCGGCACAGATCAAACTCAGCGTGGTGTTTGAACCCTGACCGATCTCATTGGCCCCAGTAAACAGATCAACCTTGCCATCAATGTTTATCCTTACAAGGGCTGCCGAGAAGGAATAGGGCGTGTCGAACCAATTAAAGATGCCACCGGACATAAAACCGTAGGCAGCAATGCCTATACCATGGTTAGGAGGTAACTTGCCACGCTCCTTCACGTGCGCCTCAATCTTGTCTAGGCACTGGTGCAGCCCGCAGCTCTGGATAAAGGCCTGTCCCGGTACCACGTAGTCAGGTGTCATCCCATTCTTCCGCCTGATTTCAAAGGGATCTATCCCCAGATCTTCGGCCATCATGTCCAGTTGAGACTCACCCACGAATGTTGACTGTGGGGCCCCGAAACCGCGCATGGCCGATGTTGGTTCCGTATTGGTATACGCTC
>Ga0209636_10005256_pt1 | contig 13234 bp, 9 predicted proteins | sample DeeMarSWOR152_54_FD_187464 | JGI IMG/M metagenome (GOLD analysis project Ga0209636, IMG submission 187464) | Marine sediment microbial communities from White Oak River estuary, North Carolina - WOR-1-52-54 (SPAdes) (version 2) | ecosystem: Environmental > Aquatic > Marine > Intertidal zone >...
AGCCATCTGCACTCTGGTTGATATTCAGAAGCTGCGCTAATGCAGGTGTATCTTTCCGCGGTACCACTGCAGTTGCAAGTACTACGAGGTCTGCCTCCACATCTTCGTACCCTTTTACTTTCACTAGAACGGTACCACCATCTGGTATAACTTCAATGGGATCATCTAGTTCCCTTCTCTTGTAGGTGACACCTTCTCTTTGGACACGGTTGTAAAACTCTTCAAATCCCTTGCCGAAAGCACGCATATCAGTGTAGTATACAGTGAGGGCAGCATCAGGTATCTTCTCACGCACGAGATGTGCTTGTTTTGCAGTGTACATGCAGCATATCCGGGAGCAGTATTCATTTCCCTGTTTATCCCGTGACCCTACGCACTGTATAAAAACCACCTTTTTTGGTTCTTTGCCGTCAACTTTGATTTTACCACCTGTGGGTCCTGATGCGTTAACTAACCGCTCAAACTCCAATCCAGTAATGACACGGTGCCCATCGTAGTCATACTCTGGTTTTTGTTGAGGATCGAACAAATCAAATCCTGTGGCAACTGCAATCGCTCCCACATCTATGTCTACAACCTCTTCCTTTTGCTCAAATTCTATAGCATCAGCCTCACAGAATGATTCGCACGTTTTACAGCCGCCAACTGTGTGGTGGACACACACTGTATCATCGATCACCGGTGTATTGGGTACAGCCTGCGGAAATGGTACGTAAATGGGGTGCCTGCTAGTTAACCCTATTTCAAACTCTGAAGGAATCAGTATGGGGTCCTTCCCAAATATGTTCTTATTTTTAATAGCACTTGTTGGGCACACAGATAGACACGAGCCGCAGACCATACAGTAATCGGAGGATTGGTTAAAGGGGAGCATGACCTCTCGTTTCCATCCTCTGTTGACAAACCCTATGGCGCCTTTTTCCATTTTTTCACGACATATACGTACGCACAGCCCACACAGAACACAGGTTTCTTCACCGTTGAACCTGATTTTGAATCTGGTTTTTTCTACACCGTACTGGTGAGCAAGTTGTTGTATGTACTCGTCTCCGGGGCAGCGGGCCAATATCAATTCCAGAATGACCTTACGGGTTTTTACAACGCGCTCTGATGCAGTGGAAACTGTTATTCCATCTTTTACTTTATATGTACATGATGCATGCAATTTTTTCTGCCCATTATCTTCAACCTCCACCAGACACAGCCTACATGCCCCATAGGGGGCTAATGCTTTGTGGTAGCACAACGTGGGGATGTCAGCCCCTGCAGTTTGTGCAACCTCGAGGAGGATTTCCCCTTCTGGAGCAGTAACTACCTGTCCATCGATAGTGATTGTTACGTTCTTTTGTTTATCCTTTTTCTTTTCATTATCCTTTTCAGTACCATTATCTGCCATTATACCACCTCCACTGCATCAAATTTGCAGACATCCAGACAAACACCGCACTTTATGCATTTGTCACCGTCTATGGTTCTCGGTTCCTTTTTGGCGCCAGTAATAGCATCCTGGGGACAATTCTTTTCACATAATCCACAACCTGTACATGCATCTTGATCTATGCGATATTCAATCAATGGTTTACAAACGCCTGCTGGACACTTTTTATCCTTGATATGTGCAATGTACTCATCTTTAAAGTAGCGGAGGGTAGTCAACACCGGATTCGGTGCTGTTCCTCCAAGCATGCACAAAGAGCTGTCCTTCATGACGTATGCTAACTCTTCCAAAAGTGCAAGATCTTCTTCTGTTCCATTACCATTGCATATGCTGTCTAAAATCTCATACATCTGGTATAACCCTTCCCTGCAGGGAGCGCACTTTCCACAGGATTCATCTTTCAAAAAATTGACGAAGTACCGTGCCACATCCACCATGCAGGTGTTCTCATCCATGACGATCATGCCGCCGGAGCCCATGATTGAGCCTGCTTCAGCCAATGATTCGTAGTCCACTGGTAGATCTATCAAAGATGCAGGTATGCACCCGCCGGAGGGACCGCCAGTCTGGATTGCTTTCAAGGTTTTTCCCTTGGGTATGCCGCCACCAATGTCATACACGAGTTCTCTCAGCGTTATACCCATGGGTACCTCCACTAACCCTGTATTGTTAATCTTTCCTACTAACGAGAATATCATAGTACCCTTACTGGTTCCAGTGCCTATGTGGGAGTACCAGTCTGCCCCTTTTGTGATGATCAAGGGGACATTGGCCCAGGTTTTCACGTTGTTAATGTTGGTGGGGTTACCCCACAATCCCTTTTCGGCAGGGTATGGCGGCCTCTGCCTAGGCTCTCCCACAAAGCCTTCTATGGAAGCCATCAAAGCAGTCTCTTCACCACAGACGAAGGCTCCTGCACCTTTTACAATCTCTATGGTAAAAGAAAAGGGAGAACCTAAAATGGATTCACCTAACAATCCCACATTGTGTGCTTGTTCAATTGCAATGGTTAATCGCTCCACAGCCAGTGGGTATTCCTCCCTCACGTAGATGTACCCTTTGTGGGCACCTATGGCGTATGCTCCGATGATCATGCCTTCAATAACGCTGTGAGGGTTGCTCTCTAACAGGCTGCGGTCCATAAACGCACCAGGATCACCCTCATCTGCATTGCAGATAACATACTTTATGGTACCTGGTGCATTTCTGCAAAACTCCCATTTTCTCCCTGTGGGAAATCCAGCACCTCCTCTTCCTCGCAATCCTGACTTTTTTATCTCTGAAATGACGTTCTCTGGTGTCATTTCAGAAAGGACTTTTGTCAATGCTTGATAGCCGCCCACTCTTATGTAGTCGTATATGGATGTGGGATCAATCTCTTTGTTGTTCTTAAAAAGGATGCGCATTTGTTTTTTGTAAAATGGAATATCACTCTCATGGACAACTGCTTTTTCTAAAGCAGGATCTTCATATAGTAAGTGCTCTACCGGGTTGCCATTGATGACAGATTCTGCAATAATTGCTGGGATATCTTCAGGCTTTGGGCGCGGGTAGAATATGTTCTGCGGATACACGATCAGGATGGGTTCTCTCTCGCAAAATCCCAAACACCCGGTAACACGTACATCCACCTCTCTTGAAAGGTTGTGCTTTTCAATCTCCTTTTTGGCGGCCTCAATAAGGTTCCGGGCACCGAACGCAAGACCACAGGTGGCACTTGATATGATCACCGTTTTCTTGTGGGCGTCTCCTTTCGTGAGGGTTTCACTGAACGTGTGGAATTCTTTGATGCTCTGGAGTTTAGCCATGGTGAATCACCTCCTGCGTTTTGTACTGCTCGATGAGTGCTTTGACCCCTGAAGGTGTTGTGGGATGGTATTCTTTGTCTACTACTACCACGGGACCTAGAGCGCAGCATCCCAAGCAGTTCACCGTTTCCAGTGTGAACATGAAATCCTCTGTTGTCTCCCCGGGCTGAATGCCTAACTCCCCCTCGATGATATCTAAAACTTTATCACTTCCCCGTACGTGGCATGCTGTGCCCATACACACGCGGATTATGTGTTTTCCCCTCGGTGTCAGTGCGAACGACTTGTAAAAGGTTGCCACATGGTATACAGTTCCCAAGAGGACATCTAACTGTTCTGATATGTACTTGAGCGCATCTTCAGGTAAGTAGTTGTATAAAGCATTGATCTCCTGCATGATAGGTATTAACCCTCCCTTTTTTCCTTGGTATTTCCTCAGTATGGTATCAAGATTCTGAATGTCTTTGTCGTCCATTTTCCTTTTTATACTGGGAACTTCAACAACTTGAGGTTGGTATTGTACAGGGCACTGCTCAATACAGTCAGCACAGCCTGTACATTTCTCTAAATCTATGTATCTCGGCTTTTTCTTTACCTTTACTTTGAAGTTGCCCACATATCCGTCGACATTGACCACTTCCGAATAGGTTAGCAGCTCAACATTGGGGTGCCTGGCTACATCCACCATCTTGGGCGTTAAAATGCAGGCAGAACAATCCAAGGTGGGAAAGGTCTTATCTAACTGGGCCATTCTTCCACCAATACTGGGTGTTCTTTCCACGAGGTATGTTTTGTATCCCATGTTTCCGATCTCTAGTGCAGCTTGTATGCCAGCAATGCCTCCACCAATTACCAATGCCTGAGGAGTGACGGGTACCTCCTTTTTTTGTAAAGGTTCCAACAATGCTGCTCTGGCCACAGCACCTGCCACAATTTTCATAGCCTTTTTAGTAGCTTTTTCTTTGTCTGTGTGCACCCAGGAGCACTGTTCTCGTATGTTGGCCATCTCAAAGCAGTACGGATTTAGTCCACAGTCTTCTACGACCGCTCTGAAGGTGGGCTCATGCATTCGAGGAGAACAGGACGCTACCACCACTTTGTCTAACCCTAGCTCTTTAATATCCTTCTTAATCAATTCCTGCCCAGGATCTGAGCACATGTACTTGTAGTACCTGCTCACTTTTACACGCGGCAAAGATTTTGCATATTCTGCTACTTTCTCTACATCAACGGTGGCTCCAATGTTAATACCACACTCACACACGTATACTCCAATTCTCATGCTGTCCACCCCCTCTCAATTATCCCTCCAATCTGGGCAAGCATTTGCTTTGTGTTGAAATGGTTCATCGCAATAGCTCCAGAGGGGCACGCAGAACTGCAGACGCCGCATCCTTTGCACATCACATCATTGACAGTCATCACTTTTTTCTCAGGATCAAACGTTAATGCTGAGTACTCACATAATCCTTCACATACTCTGCACCCTGCACACATATTCTCATCAATGGCAGCAGAAATTGCCTCAACTTCTACCATGCCCTGTGCCAAAGGTGTTGCAGCTCGTACCGCAGCAGCACTTGCTTGAGCCACTGTATCTGGAATATCCTTAGGGCTTTGACAACATCCGGCCAGGAAGATGCCGTCAGTGAATGTATCCACTGGCCTCAATTTGGGGTGTGCTTCCAATAAAAAGCCATCTGCACTCTGGTTGATATTTAATATGCGGACAAGTTCTTTCGTGTCCTCCCGCGGGACAATGCCTGTTGCAAGGATCACTAAATCAGCTTTCATATCAGGGTACCCCTGTGCTCTTACCAGAACATGATTCTCATTTGGTATGACATCAATGGAATCATCTAGTTCCCTTCTCCTGTAGGTGACGCCCTCTCTCTGGACTCTATTGTAAAACTCTTCAAATCCCTTGCCGAAAGCACGCACATCTGTATAAAACACAGTCAGCTCTGCATCAGGTATCTTTTCTTTTACCAAGTGCGCCTGTTTGGCAGTGTACATACAGCATACCCGTGAGCAGTATTCATTTCCCTGTTTATCCCGTGATCCTACACATTGTATAAAAACCACCTTTTTTGGTTCTTTGTCGTCAACGTTAATTTTGCCACCTGTGGGTCCTGATGCGTTAACTAACCGCTCAAATTCCAATCCAGTAATGACATGGTGCCCATCGTAACCGTATTCTGGCTTTTTTTTGGGATCGAACAAATCAAATCCTGTGGCCACCACAATGACGCCCACATCAAGGTCTATGAACTCCTCTTTCATGAAATGGGCTACAGCCTGTAATTCAGAGCATGCCTTAACACATTCCATGCATTCACTGCACCCCCCACAGTTTAGGCACCGCATTGCCTCTTTCACTGCAGTCTCCTCATCATAATTGTATTCAATTTCCTCAAAATCTTTAATTCTTTTTGCAGGATCTCTCTTTGGAAGAGGATTCCTCTTCTGGTGTTCAAAAATCCCCTCTGGTTTTTCAGCAATGTCATGATCCGGCAATCTATCCTCATAAAGGTCCAGCCCTCTCAGATATCGATCTATGGAAACTGCAGCCCTGTTCCCATCTGCTGTAGCCTCAATAATTGATGATGGTCCGCGAACAATATCGCCGCCAGCAAATACTCCAGGAATATTTGTCTCGAGCGTCACTGGATCAGCAGTAATTGTTCCCCATGATGCTGCATCAATTTTTTCAAATCCAGTTAATTCAGGTTTCTGACCGATTGCCAAAATCACCGTATCCACATCAACAACGAATTCAGAACCCTTCACAGGAATGGGTCTTCTTCTCCCGCTCTCATCCGGTTCCCCCAACTCCATTCTGATGCACTCAACCCCTGTTACTTTCCCGTTCTTACCTAAGATCCTCACAGGAGAAACGAGATAACGGATCGTAATACCTTCTTCTTCTGTGTCTTCAATCTCCCAGGTGTGGGCTGGCATTTCCTGCCGTGATCTCCTGTAAAGTATGGTCACATCAGCTCCCAGCCGTAAAGCAGATCGTGCAGAATCAACAGCCACGTTCCCACCACCGATAACTGCCACTTTTTTACCGAAGTTATCCAGGCTTCTTTTCTTTTTAACATCCTTCAAAAAAGACATACCATAGAACACGCCATCCAGATTAATGCCGTCAACCTTCAATGCTGTAGAACCCTGGGCACCGACTGCTACAAAAATAGCTTTATACTCTTTCTGCAGATCAGCAAATGATACATCTTTACCAACAGTGGTATTACCCTTTACATCTAATCCCTGTGCTAAAATCCAATCTATATCGTATTGGGCCACATCTGTAGGAATTCTGAATTCTGGTATACAGCTGGTTAAAAGCCCTCCCGGTTCAGAACCGCTGTCAAATACTGTAACTGGGTATCCCATTCTTAAAAGGCGTAACCCACATGTTAATCCCGCGGGCCCTGCGCCAATGACTGCGATTCTATCTTCTTTGTTACAGACTGCACACGGCGGTGCCTCCTCGCCGTGCTCTCTTACATAGTCTGCAATGAATCGTTTTAATGATCTCACATTCACTGGTTCATCCACCTCACTGCGATTACACTCTGCCTCACAGGGGTGGTGGCACCCTCTTCCGCAGATAGAGGGGAACGGTAATACGTCACGAACCAGTTCTAAAGCTTCTTTGTATTTCCTTTGAGAAATCAAAGCTATATACCCGTGAGCTGCAATGCCTGCAGGACAGGCAGCAGTACACGGTGATTTCGCTCTCTTGTCTATAGTGTATTTTAAGGGAACAGCCTGTGGGAATGGTACGTAAATAGCTTTTCGTGTGCTCAACCCTAAATCAAACTCGTTTGGAAATTCTACAGGGCATACAGTGGCACATTCGCCGCAACCTGTGCATACATCAATGACGTATCGCGGCTTCTTTTTTACAGTAACCGTGAAGTTACCTATGTACCCATCAACGTTGACCACTTCAGAATAGGTCAATAACTCAACATTGGGATGCCGAGCCACATCCACCATTTTGGGCGTTAAAATGCAGGCAGAACAATCCAAGGTGGGAAAGGTCTTGTCCAACTGGGCCATTCTTCCACCAATCGAAGGACTGCGATCCACCAAATATACTTTAAACCCTTTATCTGCAATCTCTAATGCAGTCTGAATACCTGCAATACCTCCACCGATCACCAGTGCCTGCGGAGTGACGGGTACCTCCTTTTTTTGTAAAGGTTCTAACAATGCTGCTCTGGCCACAGCACCTGCTATCAATGCCATAGCCTTTTTAGTAGCTTTTTCTTTGTCTGTGTGCACCCAGGAGCACTGTTCTCGTATGTTGGCCATCTCAAAACAGTAAGGATTCAATCCACAGTCTTCTACAACAGCTCTAAAGGTGGGCTCGTGCATTCGAGGAGAACAGGACGCTACCACCACTCTGTCTAACCCTCGTTCTTTAATATCCTTTTTTATCAGTTCCTGCCCGGGATCTGAGCACATGTACTTGTAGTACCTGCCAACAGCCACATCTGGCAAAGATGTTGCATACTCTGCCACTTTTTCTGCATTAACAGTGGCTCCAATGTTAATACCACACTCACACACATATACTCCAATCTTCATGATCACACCCTCATCTTTCTCCTTTCATATTCTTTATTTGTGCATACGAGAATACTGGGCCATCTTTACATACATACACGTTGCCGATGTTGCATCTCCCACATTTTCCTATGCCGCACTTCATCCTCATTTCCAACGTGGTAAATATCTGGTTTTCTGCAAATCCCAATTTCAACAAGTTCTGAATCACAAAATGAATCATGATAGGAGGACCACAGGTGATGGCAATTGCATTATCAGGGGAGGGGGCCACTTCCAACAGGTTATCTGGTACGAATCCCACAAACTGTGTCCACCCCTCTTCTTCTACGTCAATGGATAGATGGACATCAGCATCATCCCTTTTCTCTAAATCGAATAGCTCTTGTTTGAAACTCAAATCATTAGAGGTGCGGGCACCATAAATAATGTCTAACTTCCCGTAATCTCCTCTGTTGGCAAGGACATACCGAATGAGAGATCGGAGGGGCGGCTGCCCAATTCCTCCTCCAACGGTTATGATATTCTTCCCTTTCCAGCCATTGACATCGAACCCATTCCCGTAAGGTCCTCTCACGCCAAGGACATCTCCTACCTCACATTCGTGAAGTATGGATGTGACCTTACCCAGCTTCATCACGCTCACTTCTAGGTACACTTTCTCAGTGGGGGAAGAAGAGATAGCAAACATACATTCTCCCTCTCCTAAGACGCTCACCATGACGCACTGGCCTGGGACATAGTTGAGTGTGTTCCGTACAGTTTCATCTTGGAAGGATAACCGAAAGGTCTTAATAGCTCTCTCGCCAATGACCTCATCTCGGATATCATCAATGGAGGCAAGCCACGGTACATAAGGGTTCATGGTCAAGGGTACGGTCATACTCATACTCATGGGTTCACCTCGCTGGTTTTGTTGATCACATCAATGATATCAATATTGACCGGACACACCTCAATGCACCTCCCACATCCAACACAGGCAATGACATCACAGTTCTTGGGAAAGTAGTTGTACTTGTGGTACACTCTATTTCTCACTCTGTTCATCCGTTCTGGTCGTGGATTGTACCCTGATGCATGTCGTGTGTATTCAGGATACATACATGAGTCCCACACGCGTATGCGGGCACCCCCTGTAAATGTGGTCTCGTCCTGCATATCAAAACAATGGCACGTGGGGCATACGTACGTGCATGCAGCACATCCTAAACACTTCAAAGCTATACCTCTCCAGAAGGAGCTCTCAAATATTTTTTCTAACCTATCCACTATTTCGTCTGTATTCATGACCCGTTGAATTGCACTTTTTGCCTTGTTTTCCAGTTCTCTTTTCTTTTTTTCGTCTTCTTCTGAGGCAGGTGTAACCAAGTCACCCATGCTCTCAATAAAAGCTTTCCCTTTGTCAGTTTCCACTTCAACCAAGTAGTTCTCGCCAATGTCTGTAAGTTGTATATCAGTGTACTCTCCAGAGAAAGGTCCACCCTCCACTGAGGTACAAAAGCAGTTTACTCCAGGAGTCAAACAGTTCAATCCAATAAGAATCGTATTCTCTCTTTTTTTTACGTACGGATCTTTATACTCATCTGCAAAAACATGGTCTAATATCACCAGACTCTGGGCATCACAGGGCCTCACCCCAAGTATTATTATTTCACCCACAGTCTCTGGAGCATTAATTGTGACAGACTTCCCGTGTGAAAAGGTAAACAATGTCTCAGTTTGCTGGAGAAGAACAGCTTTAACAGGTAGTACTGTATTAAGAAAATCTAGTGTTACCTCAGAGGGGTTGGTAATCTGTTTGAATACGATTAACCCCTCATTATCAGTGGGTGCCACCACTTCATAGTCTTTTAAAGCATTCTCCACCAGTTCATGTACTTTACTCTTTGGAAGAATCATATTCATACTGTCACCTACAAAACAAACTCTTCTGGATCTTCTGGATTAAAGATCGCTAATAATGGTTTTTCTTCTGTACCTGCTTCGTAATCAAACATCTCTTTTATGTCTTTTTCTAGCTTCTTGTTCAGCTCCATCAATGGAATATCCATGGGACATGCACGCTCGCACGCGCCGCACCCGATACATCTCCCCGCCAAATGGAATGCTCTCATAATATTCCATGCAGTATTCTCTGAAATGTTGACTGACCGCCGCACCCATTGAGGAGAAAGGTGGTCCACCATACACTCCTTACAGTAGCACAAAGGACATGCATTTCTGCATGCATAACAGCGGATGCACCGCTCAAATTTTTCCTGCCAATATTCCCATTTTTCCTCCAATGATTTTTCCTCCAATTGGTGTATTCTTTTGTAATCCTCTTTTTTACTCTCAACTTCTTCACCAATGAATACATCGTATATAACAGGATTCGGATTTTCACATACAACGCAGGTATCACACAGAAGTTCTTCTTTCGAAAATTTACAGGATTTCCCATCAACAGTAATGACAAAGTTCTCACCCTCTTCTATTACTTCGCCATTTTGTGTGTTCTGGAATTTTTCTGTAACCTTTTTCAGGTCCACTACACCTGTGCACGGCACGCCAATAAGGACAACATCTTCCCGGTCTATACCTTTTTCCTGGATAATCTGCTGTACAGCCCGTGAATCACATCCCTTCACCACAATGCCAATCTTTCGTGTATCCTCTTTTTCATTTCTTTTGAGAGGGAGCTTTTCTTCCAGCAAAAGATACACTGCCAGATTATTACTGCACAATGGGGAAAAAACGAACTTATCTACATCTTCTGGAGTAAAAGCGAATGATGGAGATACTCTCAACCCGTAAGAACCTTTCTCGTACCCTATAACGTATTTTACAACGTCTCTCTGTACAATATCTTTTACTGCTTTGCGTAGATCATTTATATTCACCATACATTCTCCCTCCTGAACCAGCGCATTGGTCCCACCTTTTTCACATGTTCTGTAACTTCTTTGATAACATCTGCAAATTTCTGTCCTTCAGCAGCAGATACCCACGCCATTTGTACTCGTTCCGGTTCTATACCTATGTATTCCAGCAGGTTCTTTAAAACTGCCATTCTCCTTCTGGCAAAGTAGTTCCCCTGTGCATAATGACAGTCCCCTGGGTGGCATCCTGCCACCAGAACGCCATCAGCACCTTGCTGTAGTGCATTGATGACAAACATCGGGTTCACTCTCCCTGAGCACATGACGCGGATGACCTTCACATTTGAGGGGTATTTTATCCGTGAGGTTCCTGCTAAGTCTGCTCCAGCGTACGAGCACCAGTTGCACAGAAAAGCCACAATATTCGGCTCAAATCCATTTGGGTTAGTATTGACGTCACTCATTTTCATCATCCTGAAGCTGTTCATACCAGTAACGTGGTTATACTCATAACTTGTTTGTCTTTAAAAATGTTATGTAAAACAGCACAGAAAGACAGTAAAAAAACACGTATCACAACCTTCACAGATCATAATATTCTTCTCTTAAGTTGACACATTTTCTGATTTTATAAAATATTAATATCTTAAAATATCATTAAATTCTATATATTGAGATAAACACAGTATATTTGTTACACGTGTAACAAGAGCATACCAGTAGGGATAACTCTGTGCTCCCTTTACTGTATGACCAATCTGGTCTACTTTCTTCTAGTTCAATAATTTCATACGGACACATGTCTATGCATAATCCACAACTTCTGCAGTACTTCCCATCTAAAATAAGTGGCATGAGAGTCCTCAACAGAAAAAGAGTGCAATTCCTGGTTTGTTCGAATGTTGAACGTATCTACTCAAGAATCATTCTGCGGCGTTTTGCAGGATCATCAAATACAATCTCTTTCACATCAAAATGTTCTGGATCAAACGCTCCACCAACCCATTCCAACATATCTTCATACTCCTCATGATCGGGATCTTTAATGATTTCCAGAAACTCTTCATACCCCCAGACCCCTCCACAGTCCTCAGGAGGGCATGCTCTCTTTCCTTTAATGCACACTGGATAATCAATTTTCTCCCGAGGAATTATCTTTTCTAGCCGTATTTCGTGTTCCCAACTATCGCCAAAGTCGTACACGTAATGTGCAGATGGATTTTCCATAGAAAAATAGTCAGCTATTTTCTGTTTCTCTTCTGGAAGAATTTCACTACCAGAATCTTCGTAAGGAGTTCCGATATTAACTGGTGAATCAGTTCTAGGATTGACCATTTCAAATTCATGCAGATGATAGTCATACCACCCCATAGCATCTTGAAGAGCTACATGTAAATCCCAGAATGTATAGGTTTCAGGGGCCTGAATTTTCCGCCAAATTGGTGGGTTAATACCCAGGAGGGTAATCTTGAACTGGTACACATTGTTGAATTTCTTTTTCATGGTATAACCTCTTTTTGATTATGGATAGCTGCCTTATAATCTTTTGTATTTGAACGTGCATTGGGGTTATAAAATTGTCGGGTGATCGTCTCATTTGTTACACGTGTAACAATTTTTTGCCTTTTATCACATTCATCTTGAAAGAATGATAACAAAGAAGATTAGTTTCCCTCATCCCCCGAAGACTTAGATACCCCGAAGGAGCAGAAGAGGCTACTGGTCGAAGAGATGAAAAGGAAGTATTCAGTACGTGGTACTCATGTCGAGTATTCCCTTCTTTCTCGCAAGAAAATCTGCAAACCTGTACGCCACGTATGAAATGACAAAAAATACTACTGAGATTGCAAGGAGTATTACCGCCACTTCTGATGTGGTAAACCCACCCATGATAGTATCAACCTCTCCTCCTAATACACTCCTCCTCACCAAGGAAAACCAGTACGTTGACGGTAACCACAGAGAGAATTTACTCGCCCACCCGGGAAGAACGCTCAAAGGAAATATAACTCCAGAAAAAAGATAGAAAATTCCTGCAAATGCCTGTCCCACCGACTCCCCATGTCGTGCAGTTAACATGTTGATGCCGCACAGTAGTAATCCAGCCGAAACGATGAAAATCCATCCAAAAATAAAGGTTACTACCAAAAGCAAGGGGGCAATCCGGTAGGGTACTCCCAAAAATATGCCAATTACTATCAAGACTGCCAGCGGCAAAATGCTCAGCAAAAATCTCATCGCACTCCTCCCCATCAAATAGACAAAATATGACATGGGAGATATGTACACGTACTTTAACGTCTGGTAGTGCTCACGATCATCGTGAATGATCCATCCCACGCTAAACAATGTTTGGGAAACAAGCATGTAGAACGCATTCCCGATATACAAGTAATATAAAGCATCACTACCCAAAAACCCACCTGTAACCACGTAATACATAGCCAGCAACAAAAGCGACCCCCCTACCGGTTTTAACGTGTTGTACAACACGAATACTAAAGGAGATGTCCAGTTGGCCTCTATCTGGTATTCCAGCCACA
>Ga0209636_10005258_pt1 | contig 13234 bp, 8 predicted proteins | sample DeeMarSWOR152_54_FD_187464 | JGI IMG/M metagenome (GOLD analysis project Ga0209636, IMG submission 187464) | Marine sediment microbial communities from White Oak River estuary, North Carolina - WOR-1-52-54 (SPAdes) (version 2) | ecosystem: Environmental > Aquatic > Marine > Intertidal zone >...
GGTATAAATCTGCAAGGCCAAACTGCTCGGCGTGATCGACGATAATGGTGTTGGCCGAAGGTATGTCCAGACCCGATTCAATGATGCTTGTACAGACCAGCAAGTCAATCTGACGGGTGATAAAATCCAGCATGACCTTTTCCAGATCCCGTCCAGTCATCTGTCCATGGGCAACAGCCAGTTTCACTTCAGGGACAAGGTTTCTTAAATGATCGGCGATAGCCATGATATTGTGGACTCGGTTGTGAACAAAAAAGGTCTGTCCTCGCCGCTTGAACTCTTGTAGGATGGCATTTCGGATCACTTCCCCGTTAAAAGGGGAAAGGTAAGTGCGAATGGACTGTCTGTCTTGAGGTGGCGTGTTGATGACTGACATATCTCGAATTCCCGTAAGAGACATATGGAGGGTTCTTGGGATGGGAGTCGCAGAAAGGGTGACAACGTCAACGAGCTTCTTGAGTTTCTTGAGATTCTCCTTATGAGTGACGCCGAAGCGATGCTCTTCATCGATGATGAGGAGACCGAGGTCCTTGAATTTCAGATCCTCCTGAAGAAGCCGATGGGTACCGATGATAATGTCGATTTTTCCCTTTTCGAGATCATCGAGGATCACTCCCTGTTGTTTTTTCGTTTTGAACCGGCTGAGTGACTCGATGATGACTGGATAGTCTCTGAGCCGTTTTGAGAACGTTACATAGTGCTGTTGGGCCAGGATTGTGGTGGGAACCAGAACTGCCGTTTGTTTTCCATCCATGGTGGCCTTGAATGCAGCCCGGATGGCCACTTCAGTCTTCCCGTATCCTACGTCTCCACATATCAATCGATCCATTGGAACCTGCCGTTCCATGTCGGTCGACACATCATGAATGGCTTCGGACTGATCCGGGGTTTCATCGTATTCAAAACGAGCTTCAAATTCTTTGAAGTATCGGTCCGTCTTGGAGAATGAGAATCCTTTGAAAAAGCGTCGACTCGCATAGATTTCCAGAAGTTCTCGAGCCATCTTCTCAACAGCGGCGGCCACTTTCCTTTTGAGTCTCTTCCATCCACTCCCTCCGAGACGGTCCAGGCGGGGCCTTTTTTCTCCAGTCCCCACATATCTCTGAACCAGGTTAAGACGGTGAACAGGCACATAGAGTTTGTCGCCGTCCATATACTCCAATAGCAAATAGTCGTTGCTGCATCCGCCTACATCGAGACGCTGGAGTCCCCTATAGATACCGATCCCGTAGTCGAGATGGACGGCAGGATCCCCTGGATTCAGATCACCAAAAGAGGCAACAAACGGGCCTTCCTTTTTCCGTCTCGGTTTCCGAACCCTTCGGCGTTCGCCGAAGATTTCCTCGTCGGTGATAAGCGTCAGCCCCTCATCGGGAAGCGAGAAACCTCGTGAAAGATCTCCGACCAAAATGACCGGTCGATCGTTCTTACTCCCCTGGATCGAGGAAAACGGTAGCTGGAGATTGTCGGCCCAGAGTCCATACTCCTCAAGAACCTCGCACAGTCGACCCGCCTGCTCCGCGCTTCTTGAGACGAAAAAGACCGATGCCCCCCGTTCACGGCTTTTTTCGATTCCTTTCACCAGTGGCTCAAGGAGTCTCTCATTTCTCTGTCCGCGAAGAATATCTCTCCTCAGATTACTGTTTTCCTCGACTTGAAATCTTATGGTAGGATCTTGTCCTTGTGAATCGCCCATGATCTCAATCTGTTCAAGGATGATTCGAGCCCTCTCCACGAGTCCGCGGGCGGTCTCATGGGGATCAGAGCAGAACTTTCCAGGTGATAGGGCGTTTCGCGATCGGGCGGTTATCCTTTCGTATCTTTCATGGACATCCTGCTGGTAGCCGATCATTTCCTGCGCGACAAGGCCTGGTGAATCAATGACTAGGATGTGTGCCTCAGACAGATAGGTCAAGAAATCCTCCAAGCCTGAATGTCCTGTATTCTGCAAACATTCCTGGGCAGGAATCACAAGGGCCTCCTCGAGGTAACCGGAGGATCTCTGGTTTTCTGGGCTGAAAAGCCGCATGGATACGACCTGGTCTCCGAACCACTCTAACCGGAGGGGCTGGTCATAAATGGGGGAAAAAACATCCACGATACCCCCTCTCACCGTAAACTCCCCCCTGTCCTCCACAATATCGACCCGAACGTATCCTGATTGGATCAATCCGTGAATCAGAGAGTCCCGATTGATTTCTTGCCCTCTTCTCAAGAGAGTAGAACGGGCTCTCAACAGTCTTTTAGGTATAGCCTTTTGAAGTATTGCCCGGGCCGAGGCAAAGTAAACGTTTCCGCGGTTCTGATCCAGGTGGAACAGAACCTTGAGACGCTGACCAATGGTATCAGGCGTGGGTGGGATCGTGTCCCATGGGAGTGTCTCCCAGGCCGGATAAAGAAGGCTCGATGCCTTATCGGGACCAAAGAAGAATTGGAAATCCTCGCAAAGGCTCTCCGCGTCGCGGTAGGTGGGGACGATCACGAGGAGAGGAGTCTGGATTTCATCTCTGATCCTCGAGAGCATGTAGGCTCTGGAACTTCCTATCAGTCCGTATACCCGGGTCTTTTTTTTCTGTTCGACAGCCCGCTCGATCAAGGAGCCCATGGTATGAGGACTTGCGACGGTAAAGTTTTCCAAGACACCATCCATAGAACTAACATTAAATCTATATCAGGCGTTCGTCAACCAACAGGCCTCATCCCGTGGTTCTATAGAAAGTATTGAGGACCAGTGAGACAATCTGGACGCAGGTTTGAGTCCTAGGGTTTGATTCTGGGACGGTCGATTGCCCTGAAGGATCCAGGGTAATCAAGTCGTCATGTGGAACTGCATTTTGGTCCGTCCAGCAGAAATGATATCCCCATCCTTGAGTTCCTGGTGATCCACGATAGGCACGCCGTTGACCCGGGGGATTGTTCGTCCACCGGAACTAGAGATGGTAAACCCGGAGGGCCGTTGACTGATAAGAAACACGGTTCTTCCGAGAAATAATCCCTTGAGTCTTATGTCTGCATGGTCACCCTTGCCGGCGATGGTGAGGCGTTTTGCCAGTTCAATGTCCCGTTGACTCGAACCGCCCGAAATGATCGTCAGCCTGCCACGAATCTCCCCGGGGCCTTTCACAGTATTGGGCTCTTCGGTCTTGCTAAGGAGTTCTCGCTGCTTCTTTGTCTCCAGGACGAGGGTTTGCTCAGTCACGTCTCGATCAGGTCTAGCTGTTTCGCTGGACGGTTGATCTTCCTCATCGATGAACACGAGACTATGTTTGCCGATCAGAATCTGGTCATTGTCAGAGAGAATCCACTGTGAAACCTTCTTGTTGTTGACAAAAGTCCCGTTAAGGCTCTTCAGATCCTCAACAATGAAACGGGGACCCTCCCGGTAGATTCTGGCGTGCTTTCTTGAGACGGCCATGTTGTCGATGACAATGTCATTCTTCCCAGATCTTCCGATGGTGATTTGTGGTTTGTCCAAGGAGACATGCTTCAATGCCACATCATCGAACCTGACCTCGATTCTTGCCATCCCCTAACCTCCCCATCGAAAATGGATGGATGCCAAGGATGAGAGATTGGACTTCATGGTCGGCAAAAAGCATGTCCAGTGTATCGGAGACCGAACGAGTTGTCAAGGAAGCGAATCGGGAAGACAAGAAATCTCGTCTTGCAGGTCCCTTGGACAAGTGTTCTTTTGTATGACAGATTCCGGTATAATCTGAATGCAATGACAAAGGATAGCGTCTGCCTGATTAGCCTGGGTTGTCCCAAGAACCTGGTAGATTCGGAGGTGATGCTCGGCCTCTTAGCTGAAAGGGGCTATGGTATCACAACGGAACCTGGTCAAGCGGATATCATTCTCATCAACACATGCAGCTTCATTCAGGAGGCAACCCAGGAGACCCTCGACACGATTCTCGAAGCGGTCCATCTGAAAAGGTCTGGATCGTGTCGTCTGCTCGTTGTGACGGGTTGTCTTCCTCAACGATACGGGTGGACCCTGGCCAGGGAAATGCCCGAGGTGGACTACTTTCTGGGGACCGAGGAATTCCCCCGCATCGTTCATTACCTTGAGGGGATACCTAACGACCAGGAGCGAGTGGCCATCGGGAGAACCTCCTTTTTGTATGATCATAGGACGCCTCGCCTGTTGTCTGGACCTCATCATAGCGCCTATATAAAGATTGCTGAGGGATGTTCCCGGTCATGCTCGTTCTGTATCATTCCCATTCTCAGGGGAGGGCTTCGTAGCCGTCCAATCGCGTCCATCTGTCAAGAAGCTTCTCGACTGGTTGAGCAGGGGGTCAAGGAGATAAATCTTGTTGGCCAGGACACAACGTCTTACGGTCTTGATCTTCGAGACGGGACCAATCTAAAAAGGCTTTTGGAGAGTCTTTGCCACATCGAAGGTCTTCAATGGATCCGTGTCCTCTATGCATATCCTGAGCATATCGATGCTCAACTCCTCAGGCAGATGTGCAGTTCGGAAAAAATCTGCAACTATATCGATCTGCCCATTCAGCACGTCAACCGAGAGCTTCTCCGAGCCATGGCCCGTCCCATTTTTGGCAGATCCCCAGAGGCCCTGATTCAAAGGATTAGGGAGGAAATCCCTGGGGTCTGCCTCAGGACCACCCTTATGGTTGGGTTCCCAGGAGAAACGGAGACACAGTTTTCGGAACTCGTCGATTTTGTCGAAAGAATCCGATTTGAAAGACTGGGGGTGTTCCAGTTCTCTCCCGAAGAGGGAACTCTGGCATCTAAGATGAAGAACCAGATACCGGGATCCGTCAAGAGGAGACGGTTCGAGCACCTCATGGAACTCCAACAGCGAATTTCCCTGAAACACAATAGTGACCTCATCGGGAAAAGGGTCGTCGTGTTGATAGAGGGACCCCTGGGGGACCCGGACTCGCTGGCGGGACGGATCGCGACGCAGGCACCGGACATCGACGGTCGGGTGATCATAACCGCAGGAACTGCCTCCCCGGGGCAGATGGTCGATGTCCGTATCACCAAGGCCTATCCCTATGATCTTGAAGGAGAGGTAGTCTGAGGGAAAGACACGGAGAGAGTCTTTTCTTGACGCATTTGCAAGAATGGGTTAACTATTTGTTCCACACAGTCCATTGTTTCTGGTCTGAGGCGGTAGACAACCCCCTAAGAACCGTCTTACGTGCATAAGCACCAAATTCCGTGGCATCATCTGGGAAGGAAGGCCCGTGGAAGAGCGGAGTCAACTGCGCAAGCAGCGGCTGGAGAAGATCCGGCAGATGCAGAGAGATGGCGTAAGACTTTTTCCCAACGATTTCAGGGTAGAACACACAGCTCATGAAATCCTGGAAACCTATGGTTTTCAGAGTCCGGAGGCACTGGAGAAGATCGATGAGGGTTTTGTTCTTGCTGGGCGGGTTATGGCCATCAGACAGTTTGGCAAGGCATCCTTTTTTCATCTTCAGGATCGAACGGGGAGAATCCAGGCCTATATCAGTAGGGATCAGGTGAGCCCTGACACGTATGCTCTCTTTAAGAGATTGGATGTGGGCGATTTTGTGGGTATATCGGGAAGGGTCTTTCGGACAAAGACCGGAGAGCTCACCATCGCGGTCCATTTTTTGCGTCTCTTAACCAAGTCTGCCAGACCTCTCCCCGAGAAATTCCACAAGCTGAGGGATACGGAGACGCGATACCGTCAGCGATACGTGGATCTAATCATCAACCAGGAGGTGAAAGGGATTTTCGTCAAAAGAGCTCAAATCATCCAGGCCTTGAGGTCCTTTCTAAATGAACGGGAGTTCCTTGAGGTAGAGACACCCATGATGCAGGCGATCCCCGGAGGGGCCACTGCCCGTCCATTTCGGACCTATCACAATGCGCTGGACATGGAGTTTTTTCTCAGGATCGCCCCAGAACTTTACCTCAAGCGTCTCGTGGTGGGTGGGTTCGAGAGGGTCTATGAGATTAACCGCAACTTCCGAAACGAGGGAATCTCTACCCAACATAATCCCGAATTCACCATGTTAGAGCTGTATATGAGCTATGCCACCTACGAAGATCTCATGGATCTGACCGAAGAGATGATTTGCTGCCTCTGCCAGGAAGTATTGGGGGGAGACCACCTGGGGTATCAGGGAGACGAGATCGATCTAGTGAGGCCCTGGCGGCGGATCACCGTCAAAGAGGCTATCAGTCGTTACGGAGATGTGGATCCCGGAATCCTTGAGGACAGGGAAGAAGCCTCGAAGACGGCGATGAAGCTGGGTTGCCATATCACTCCAAAGATGAGTCTAGGGAAGGTAATCACCCAGATGCTGGATCATTTGGTGGAGCCTCACCTGATCCAGCCCACATTTGTGACCCGGTTCCCAACCGATGTTTCACCGCTTTCACGAAGAGATGATCACGATCCGGAGGTAGCCGATCGCTTCGAGCTCTATATTGCGGGCAAGGAAATCGTCAATGGATTTTCGGAATTGAACGATCCCTTCGATCAGAGAGAGCGGTTTCTCCTCCAGGTCCAACAGAGGAAGGCCGGCGATGAGGAGGCCCACCTGATGGATGAGGACTACATCAGAGCCCTAGAGTATGGAATGCCACCGGCAGCGGGCCTAGGCCTCGGTGTCGACCGGTTGGTCATGATCCTTACCGATGCTCCCTCGATAAGGGATGTCATTCTTTTCCCCCATCTTCGCCCAGAGAAAAGTCATTCTTGAAAGTGAGGCTTTCATGTCTTATGAACTCTTCATCAGCCTCCGTCACTTGAGGGCGAAGCGGAAGCAGTTTTTCGTTTCCGTGATCACACTTCTCTCAATCGTCGGAATCGCAGTTGGCGTCATGGCCTTGATTGTAGTCCTGGCTGTGATGACAGGCTTTGAAAATGATATCACCTCAAAAATCGTCGGGATGACCGCCCACGCGGTGGTTCGGCAGCACGGAAAGGGCGGCATGGAGGACTATCGGGCCATCACACGGCGTGTCCAAAACACTGAGGGAGTGGTTGGGGCCACCCCGTTTATTCTTAACCAGGTCATGTTGACCACCGAGATCGGCATTACCGGGGCGGTAATCAGGGGCATTGACCCAGATACCATCGGGGATGCCACATCGCTAATTGAATACACCAGGCTTGGCTCTGTTGAAGCACTGGGGTCTTCTGAGCCGCCAGGGATTCTTATTGGAAGCGAGTTATCAAAGACCCTTGGGGTCTCGATCGGACACTCGGTCAACGTGGTGACACCCCTGGGAACGATGACGCCGTTGGGGATGGCTCCAAAACGGGAACGGTTCAAAGTGGTAGGCATATTCACCTCGGGCTACTACGAATACGATACCTCTTTTGTCTATGTATCAATATCAAGCGCCCAGCGGTTTTTTGGCATGCCCGATGTGGTCACTGGTATCGAAGTGAGGGTTGAGGACGTTTATCGGGCCAGAGAGGTTGCGTCCAGAATCGAGAAGGCTCTCGGATTTCCCTTCTGGACCATGGATTGGATGACCATGAATCGAAACTTCTTCAAGGCCCTCAGAATGGAGAGAATCGCCCTGTTTATCATCCTCACCCTTATCGTTTTTGTGGCCGCCCTGGCCATTGTGACTACCCTGATCATGGTGGTCACGGAGAAGACACGAGACATTGCCATCCTCAAATCCATGGGGGCGACAACCTCCAGCATCATGAAGATCTTCATCTATGAAGGCCTCATCATCGGAGTGGTGGGGACGATTCTGGGAACGATTCTGGGACTTCTCATCGCTTTCAACCTGGAATCCATCACCCAGTTTCTGGAAGGGGTGTTCCGGTTCAAGTTTCTGCCAGGAGATGTCTACTATATCGACGAGCTCCCGTCCACCGTTCGACCACTGACGGTCCTTCTGATCGATGGGATCGCCATTCTTCTTGGCTTCCTCGCGACGCTTTACCCTTCTTGGAAGGGAGCAAAGCTGGATCCTGCCGAGGCGCTGAGGTATGAGTGATGATCTATCCCCACGCAGGGCCGATGGCTTGAGAGTTTGAAATCAGACGAAGTCGTTAATGCCAGATTTTGACGGGCTGCTGCCCGCACCGAAATCCCTTTGAGCGTTCCTTCAGATCTTTTTTGCTCATAAATCTTAGGCGAGTGGAAGATAAGCGATTGCACCCTTACGGGCCATTTCGTGCCCAACTGTCTGAGCCCAAAGGGCGAGGTTTGGAATCGCCGGGGGTGAGCCTTAGATTTATCAAAAAACGTTTGGGAAAAGCGAAAAGGGATTTGGGCAAGAGCCTAGTGGATCGGGGATGAAGAGAAACCGGTTTCAAAGAAGGCAAAGAAGAGGCATGAGGTGTCCGAGATAAGGGTTGAGAACCTATCAAAGTCTTACAAACAGGGACCGAGAACGGTTGAGGCTCTGAGAGGGGTTGATCTTCTCTTTGCAACAGGAGAATCGGTCGCCATTGTGGGGGCGTCAGGAGCAGGCAAGACCACACTCATTCATATCCTTGGGACCATCGATCGTCCCTCGGCGGGGAGAGTTCTCTACGATGGCCGCGATGTATTTGCCATGGGAGAGAGAGACATCGCCCGTTTTCGAAATAGGACCGTCGGATTTGTCTTTCAGTTCCACCATCTGCTCCTAGAATTCACGGCTCTGGAAAACACAATGATGCCCGCTCTGATTCAGGGGATGGATAGGCAAGAGGCACGGCGCCGGGCTGAGGAGATATTGGAGCAGGTTGGCCTCTGGGATCGAATGGCTCACAAGCCCGGTGAACTCTCTGGGGGGGAGCAGCAGCGGGTCGCAGTGGCTCGTTCTCTGATGCTGCAGCCAGAGGTCCTTCTGGCTGACGAACCCACGGGGAATCTTGACAGGGACACGGGAGAGGGGGTGTATCAGCTCCTCGAGCAAATGAACCGGGAGAAGGGGATTACTCTGATCATCGTGACGCACAATGAAGAGATCGCCAGTCGTCAGCCAAAGCGTATTCGTCTTGTTGACGGAGGCGTTGTCTAGGCGAGACTCGGAGGGGCATTTACAAAGGGATGAATATCTGTTAATAATTGCGAGTTTTAGACGCGGGCTATGGGAGAATCGCAGAAGGGTCTATCATTGATCCATGGGCAGGGGATTGAAATCCGTCGGGAATGTTTTGATCTTGCTGATATCTGTTCTCTTGGGGGTACTGCCTGCTTCTGGAAACCAGCGGCCGATAGCCAGAATCCAGATCATCGGAAATAGCAAGATTGAATCATCGGCCATCCTGAATCAGATTAGGACCAAAGTGGGAGATCTTCTGTCGCTGTCATCGCTTCGAAAGGACATGAAAAGCATCTATGAGATGGGATACTTCACGGATGTTCAGGTTGACGTGAAGGAGACTGAGGAGGGATCTCTGGTAACCTTTGTGGTGGTCGAAAAGCCCTCCATCGCACAGATTCTTATATCGGGAAATGAAAAGATTGAGACATCTGATATTCGAGGGAAAATCGATCTTTCTCTCGGCTCGATCGTCAAAACAGATAAGATCCAGGAGACCATAGACAATATCAACAAACTCTATATCTCAAAGGGATACTATGGCGCCAAGGTCTTCTATAGGATTGACCCCCTGGAAATGAACGAGGTTGCCCTTGAGATTATGATTGAAGAGGGGAGAAAGGCCTGGATTCGCAAGATTGCATTCAGAGGAAACGAGAAGATAAGTTCCCGGCGACTCCGGAAAAAGATGAACACCAAGAAAAGAGGTCTCCTTGCGTGGCTGAAAGGGGCAGGATACCTCGATGAAGACATTCTGAGCAATGACATCGACATCCTTCGGGGCTTCTATTATGACGAGGGTTATCTCCGTGTGGAAATAGGGAAGCCAAAGGTTATCGTCGGCAGGAAGGGAAAAGCCATTACCATTGAAGTCACGGTTCATGAGGGGCCCCGGTTCACGACGGAATCGATTGATTTCGCCGGGGACATTCTGACAAGCAAGGAGGATCTACTCAAGGCTCTCAGCACGAAAAAGGGGGCTGTCTATCGGAGCTCCTTGGTTCAGAAGGACATCCTGAAGCTGGCTGACGTGTATGCCGATCAGGGGTACGCCAACGTGGACGTTCGCCCCATTGTCGAATTGGATGACGACAGGAAGGCGGTCGATCTGACCTTTGAGATCGCCAAGAAAGAAAAGGTCTATTTCGAAAGGATCACCATAGTGGGAAACACCGAGACCAGGGATAAGGTCATTCGGCGAGAACTCCGATTCGGTGAGGGAGACCTCTATACGTCGACAGGGATGAAGAGGAGCCAACAGAGGCTCAGGATTACGGGCTACTTCAAGGAGGTTGATTTCGCCACTTCGAGGGGAATGAGTGACGAGAAGATCGATCTGGAGGTGGCTGTGGAAGAGGCCCCGACCGGTTCGATAGGTCTCGGTATTGGTTTCAGCACCAAAGATCAGTTCATCGTTGAGGGAACCTTCTCTGAGCGGAACCTCTTCGGTCTCGGCTACCGATTCAATCTGAGAGGAAGTCTCGGAGGCGAAACGACCGACATCGTAGTCGGCTTTACCGATCCCTGGTTTCTTGGGTATCCTCTCTCGGCAGGAATTGACATCTATGCCACGGAAGACACGTTCTTTGAGACCTATAGTGAAAAAAGACGCGGTGGTCGCCTGCGCCTGGGGAAGGAGCTGAGCGAATATCTGAGGGGAAGACTCACCTACACCCTTGAGAATGTCGATATTTTTGATGTGTCAGAAAACGCCTCCCGGGTCATCAAAGAACAGGAAGGCGAGAGAACCTCTAGCATTCTCGGACTCACCCTCTCCATGGACCGACGGGACGATTTCTTTTTTCCCACTCGTGGGGGGGTCTATCGGTTGGAACTCGAGAATTCCGGGGGTATTTTTGGAGGAGACACCGATTTTTACCGTGTGACCGGCGAGTTCCAATACTACCATCCCTTATATTGGAAGATCGTCGGCCGTGTGAGACTTCTTCTGGGCCTGGTTGAGGGATATGGCGGGCAAGAGGTCCCGATCTGGGAACGGTACTACGTGGGAGGGATTCGGACCATCAGAGGTTTTGAGTACGGCGAGGCAGGTCCAGAGGACGAAACCGGAGAGATCATCGGGTCCAAACTTGAGACGGTTGCGAACCTTGAAGTTCTCTTCCCCCTCAGGGAGGATATGGGCATCCGGGGGGTGTTTTTCTTCGACATTGGGAAAGGATTTGACGAAGTTGAAGATATGTTCCCCCTACGGACCAGTGCAGGTTTTGGCATCCGGTGGCTGAGCCCCCTGGGACCTCTGAGGCTTGACTATGGGTACAACCTGAGTCCGGAAGACGATGAGGATGACGCCCGGTTCCACTTCTTCGTCGGGGGAGAATTCTGATTGATCGGGCTGGTTTGCCAGGGGGATCGGCCCTGGGTCCAGGGGTATCGCTCCGATTGGAACACTCCATATGGATGGCATGAATCGATTATGATCCAAAACTCTATGAGTTGAAAAAAGGCGGTAGAAATTCCGGGGCGGGAAGATCCTGGTGATGGGAAAGGGGGTTACAATGAGGAAAGCATTGGTGCTTGGAATGATGAGCTGTCTCCTGGGGTTCGGACCTCTCGTCTCAGCGGCAGAGATAAAGATTGGCTATGTTGACCTCCAACAGGTCAAGGCCACGGACGAGTGGAAACGACTCGAGGACCTCTTCAAGGCCGAAGTAAGAGAGTCACAGGTTGAGGTGGAAAAGAAAAGGAAGGAACTGGAGACCGCAGCCATTCAATACGAGCGCCAAAAGCCTATGCTCAGTGAGAGTGCACGGGGAGAGAGAGAAAAGGAGCTTCAGAGACAGAACCTGGAGTTCAAGCTCTGGACACAGGACGAGCAGAAGGCCATTGAGAAGAAACGGAATGAGATGACCCAACAGCTCTGGTCTCGGGTCAGCGGAGTGGTTGAAAAAGTCGCGAAAAAGAAACATCTTAGTCTTGTGATCGACTACAACCCCAATCCGAAGAACATTACGACCAATTTCGAGAAGGGATTCATCTATCTGGCTCCTGAGATAGACATCACCGATGAGGTCATCAAGGAGTTTAACGCCCTTTTCAAGGGCAAAAAGTAGGGGACTCGTTTGAAAAGGACATTGAGAGAGCTGGCGGAGCTGGTTGGTGGCCAGGTGAAGGGGGATTCCTTGACAGAAATTGTTCGGTGTGCGCCCCTTGAACTGGCCCAGGAGGGGGATATCACATACGTCAAGAGCGAGAAATATTACCGCTTTCTGGAAACCAACAGGGCCTCGGCGGTGATAACGCCCTATCAGGTGACGTCAGACAAGAAAAACCTCCTCTGGGTTGAGAATCCAGAACTGGCCTTTGCCAAGGTTCTCGGCATCTACCACAGTAAGGCCTATCGGCCTACGGGCATACACAAAACCGCATGGATCGATCCTACCGCCAGACTTGGCAAGGATGTTTCCGTCGGCCCCTTTAGTGTGATCAGCGAAAAAGTGGTTCTCGGAGACCGGGTGGTTATCCATTCCGGCGTTTTCATTGGTGGCAGCTCGAGCATTGGCGAAAACACAGTTATCTACCCGAATGTGTCCATCTATGAGGGCATGACGATCGGAAAGAACGTCGTCCTCCACAGCGGCGTGGTGGTTGGAAGCGATGGATTTGGCTATGTGAAGGACGGAGACCGCCACTTCAAGATTCCCCAGGTGGGTGGCGTAACCATCGAAGACGACGTGGAGATCGGAGCCAACTCCACCATCGACCGGGCTACCATGGGGCAGACCCTTATCAGACGGGGCGTGAAGATTGACAACCTGGTTCAGGTGGCCCATAATGTTGTGATTGGAGAAAACAGTATTATTGTTGCCCAGGTTGGGATCGCCGGAAGTAGTCGCTTGGGACGAAACGTGATCCTTGCCGGACAGGTCGGCGTTTCGGATCATATCGAGATCGGGGATAATGTGATGGTCGGAGCTCAGTCTGGGGTCCTGAAGAGCATTCCCCCCAATCAAGTCTATTTTGGAAGCCCCGCCATGCGGCAGAAGGAGTCTTGGAGGATTGTAGCTCTTGTTTCCCGGCTACCTCAGATCAAGCGAACCCTAGACGAACTGGTCAGGCGAGTTAAGCAGCTGGAGGAAAAGCTTGGAAAAAAGTGACAAAGCCAGGTCCATTGAAATCCAGGAGATCGTCAAGTTGCTTCCCCATCGCTACCCGTTTCTGCTAGTGGATCGAATCCTGGAGGTGGAAGAGCAGAAGCGGATCGTTG
>Ga0209636_10005259_pt1 | contig 13233 bp, 12 predicted proteins | sample DeeMarSWOR152_54_FD_187464 | JGI IMG/M metagenome (GOLD analysis project Ga0209636, IMG submission 187464) | Marine sediment microbial communities from White Oak River estuary, North Carolina - WOR-1-52-54 (SPAdes) (version 2) | ecosystem: Environmental > Aquatic > Marine > Intertidal zone >...
ACTTGCCCTGAAATAGACCTCTTGTCCTTCGAAAACATCTAACCCTGTATCTGTCCAGTGGACATCGCTCATCACAGAGATTTCCAGTCTTGCTTGCCCTATAATTTCTAGATTATCCGCAGCATTGGAACCCATAAAAAAGAAAAAAAATTGCAGCAATGCAAGAGAGACCAAACGTCTACTTTTCGATTCTTGCGGTTTCATCATTCCTTTTTTGGCTTTATTCCCAACTTCAGGACATCCACCATCTGCTGATGGATCAATCCATTGGAACCAAGAGTCTCCTGTTTGTATATATTGAATTCTTCACTCTGAAAATCAGAAACCTTTCCGCCTGCTTCACTAACGATGAGGGAAGCTGCTGCAACATCCCAGGGTTTGAGTTTGAGCTCCCAAAATCCATCAAACCTCCCGCATGCGACATAACAAAGATCCATGGCTGCTGATCCACACCGCCGGACAGCCTGCACTCTTACCAAGAAATGATTAAAATGGGCAATGTTGTTGTTGCTGCTCTCGCGCAGATCATAAGGAAACCCTGTTGCCACTAAACTCTTATCGAGATCATGAGTATCAGACACCTCGATCCGCATCCCATTCAGATATGCTCCCTCTTCTTTTATTCCTGTAAACATCTCCTCCCGCATAGGATCATAAACAACGCCGACGATAACCTGCCCTTTCCATTCCAAGGCAATGGAAACGGTAAAAACCGGAAACCTGTGAGCGTAATTTGTTGTTCCGTCCAAGGGATCGAATATCCAGCGAAAATCTCCTCCTTTTTGTTGGTCCAGTCCTTCCTCTGCGATAAAATCATGTTCAGGAAATTTCTCAAAAAGACGATCAAAAATCATTTTTTGGGATTGTTTGTCAAAATTGGTGACAAGATCGACATCTCCTTTGTAACGAATCTCTCGTCTGACATTTAAATTATCTCTGAGCATTTGGCCAGCTTCCCGAGCCGCATCACTTGCCACTTCGAGGTAGTAGTCGATTTTCATTGATCTATCCATATTAGCAACTCCCTCTCATTTGAGCAAGGTCAAAAGAGCTGTCGCATGCACGTTCATAATCATGATCTCAAGAATTTATCCACAGTTCTGCTAGGAATGAAATAATTTCTGTTTTTCATCCGTATTTCTTAATAAATACGAGACGCAGGACATACTGAACTTTTTGCCTTTTTCCCCGTAGTATAATATGATTAACAAACCAGAGAGGAATCAAAATGGATGGAAATAAAGGCTCCTTTCGAAAGCGAAAACGCCTTTTGCTTTTTTTCCTTGTTATCGCTGTGATCGGCATCATCATATTCTTCAACCTGCAATCTCAAAGAGAAAAAAGCATCAAGGTCATGGTAGAGAAGGTTAAAAGAGACGACCTGGAATCTACCGTCTCAGCTTCAGGTGAGGTCAAACCTAAAAAAAATGTCAATATCTCCGCCCATATTCCAGGCAGGATTGTCAAGATCGGCGTGGAAGAAGGCCAAAGAGTAAAAGCCGGCGATTTCCTCCTTAAGTTAGAATCTACCCAGTACGAAGCCAATGCTGATAGAGACAGGGCCCAAATTCAATCCTTAAAAGCCGATCTTATCCGTGCCGAAGCTGTCTTGAATAGAGACAAAAGCTTCTATGAACGTCAATTGAAACTCTTTGACTCAAAGCTTATATCCACAGAAAACCTGGAGTCTGCCAAAGCTCAGCATGAAATCTCCAAAGCCCAGTACGACGCCATTCTCTTCCAGATCAAACAGGCTCAGGCTTCTCTCCAGAGCACTCTGGATAATCTGGAAAAAACCGTGTACAATGCTCCGATTGATGGAGTTATCACCAGTCTTCGGGTTGAGGAAGGAGAAATTGCATTGGTCGGGACCATGAACAACCCTGGCACGATCTTGATGACCATCGCCGACCTCTCAGTGATGGAAGTGGAGGTAGAAGTGGATGAGACTGATGTCGTTGGCGTGAGAATCGGACATACCGCAGAAGTCAGGGTGGATGCGTTTCCAGAAGAACCTATCAAAGGAACCGTTACCGAAGTTGGAAGCTCTGCCTTGGAAAAACTGACCGCCGCTGAAGAATCTAAGGACTTTAAAGTTGTCATAACTCTTGAAGATCCTCCTAACAATTTGAAGCCAGGCCTCTCCGCTTCCGCTGATATTATTACTGCAAGAAAAGACAATGTGCTGGCGGTTCCGATTTCCTCCTTGGTTCTGAGAGAAAAAAAAGAAGAGGACACAGCAGATGAGTCTGAAAGGGAGGAAGGAGTCTATATTGTTCAGGAAAACAGGGTCAAGTTTACCCCTGTTCAAAAAGGAATCATGGGTGAATTAAAGATAGAAATCATATCTGGCCTGGAAGAAGGGCAAGAAGTGGTGGTCGGCCCCTATAGCGCTCTTCGACAGCTCAAAGATGAAATGTTGGTAAAGGTGGAAGAGAAGCAAGAGGAATAATGGAATCTGTAGACAACGCCATCATCCAAGCGGAAAACCTCTGGAAAATCTACCAGTTAGGAAAACAAGAAGTCAATGCTCTCTGTGGAGTAACTTTTACCGTCAGGAGAAATGAGTTTGTAGCCATCATGGGCCCTTCAGGGTCTGGCAAATCCACATTGATGAATCTCATCGGATGTTTGGATACGCCAACCAAAGGAGCGTACCGGCTCAACGGCAAATTGGTGAGCACTATGAGCGAAAATGAACTTGCTTACATCCGAAACCATGATATTGGATTCGTTTTTCAGGTGTTCAACCTGCTTCCTCGAGCCACAACATTCCACAACGTCGAACTTCCTCTGATCTATAAAGGAGCAAACAAAAGGGAACGGGAAGAAAAAACGCATAGCGCTCTAGAAATGGTCGAGATGGTTCACCGAAAGGATCATAGGCCATCAGAACTCTCAGGTGGAGAAAGACAACGTGTAGCCATTGCAAGAGCTTTAGTCAACGAACCTGCCTTAGTTTTGGCCGATGAGCCTACTGGCAACCTGGATTCTAAAACAGGACAAGAAATCCTCAATCTCTTCCACAAGATCCACTTTCAAGGAAACACAATCATCATGGTCTCCCATGATCCGGATATTGCCACACAGGCCCAGAGGATCATATTCCTCAGAGATGGAAAAATCGAACGGGAAGAAAGAAAAGGAGCCCCAAATGAGTCTCGTTAACCGATTCCTGGGTGTGTTCTTCAATCCAAGGGAAACATTTAAAGCCCTCTGTGAAAAACCGAAATGGGGCGATATGCTCATTATTCTCCTGATTGCTGTGACTGTCTACTTTTACATTATCGGTCCCTACATACAGCAGGACCAGATCAAAGCTTTTGAGAACAATTCGAGACTCAGGGAAAGGCTGGGGGAGGAGGCTTTCAACCAGAGGTTGGATTTTTTAAAAAATCCGCCGCAAATCATGATCATTATCGGCTTGCTCATGCAGCCGATATCCATTCTCATTATATTCTTGATACAAAGCCTCATCATACTCGGGTTGGGGCGATTGAGTTCCACAGAAGGAAATTTCGTCAAGGTTTTTTCTGCACTTATTCATGCCAGTGCGATCAATCTCATTCTTGGCAACACCTTGCGCTCCTTTCTGATTCTTACCCGGAAATCCGTGTTTCAAACCACCACCAGCTTCGCTCTTTTTTTCCCTAAGTTAGAGGTGACATCTCCGGCCTTCATCGTTCTTTCTCAGATAGACTTCTTTCAACTCTGGCTTTTCGGCGTCTTTGGATATGCTCTTTCTAACATATTCAAATTTGAATTAAAAAAAGGACTCATCCTTTCCTATAGTTTCTGGCTCATGAAGAGCCTATTCAATATTGCTTTGGGACTTTTGAATTTGCACTTCGGCGGGTAAAAACAAACCTTCTTGACTCTCACAACAGGTCTCATCCATTCTCCCTTCTATTGACATCGCGTCTGGGGATTTATAAAGTAAACATATGGCAACTTTCCCTCAGATTCTCTTCCCTTTATGGGAGGCCAAAAACACCGGCTGTCTGCTTTTACAAACCAAAACAAAACAAAAGACAATCCGCATGAAGCAAGGAGATATCGCAATCGATAAGGATTCATTTCCTGAGAACTCCTTTCTTCATGATCTTATTGAGAAAAAAATTTTGGACTCCTCCACAGTGAAAAAATACGAGCATTCATCCAAAAAAAACAAGTTGCCTCTCCTCACCTTTCTGCTTGATTCTGAAACCTTTTCTCCGACACAGCTATGGAAGCATATGGAACAGTTTGCCAAGGAGGAACTCTTCCCTTTTTTTAACCTGTTTCCTGTGGATTCCTCATTCACAGCTGAGGACACGCTGCAAGATTCATATATATTGCTCACACTTCCGACTCTCGATTTTTTGCACGAGGGCGTGTACCACGTGCAGAATTTCGAAATCATCGATGCCCTTATCCCTCAAGAAACAAAAAATATTCAGAAACTCTCATCTCAACATTCAGATCTGATCCAGCTTAAACCGTTCGAAAAATATGTGCTCAGAATTCTTGAAGATAAGATCGATCTTCAGGATATCTATGCATCCAGCACACTCGGATTGAATGTGACCAAAAAAACCATTTTTGCCCTCTTTAGCCTGGGTATCATAGGTACTTCTCCTTTGAAAACGCCCAACAAGCCACTCCAGGAATTCTCTGCAGCCGAGCTGCACAAGATCTTCGACACATTCAACGCAAAGTGTTCCTATATCTTCAAATATGTCTCTAAAGAGTTAGGGCCGGTCGCGCTCAATTTCCTGGAAAAATCCATCGAAGAAATCAAACCTCATCTCTCACCACATTTCCAGAATATTCGACTCAACATGAAAGGAAAGATCGAGCTTCAATCTGTGTTGAAATCAAACATAATCCTCTCCGATAGAAATACAAGAATAAGACTCATCAAATCCCTGAATGAAATCCTGGCGGCAGAAATTCTTGCCGTGAAAAAAACTTTGGGAAACGAGGCCGAGTCGATCGTGTTAAAAAACTTGGAGAAAATCAGTGCTTAATTTAAGGAGGAGACAGGTTTTAGCCCTCTTGATGTTTCTGACTTTGATTACACTCATTTTCCTGATCAAAATTGGAATCTAAAACTAAGAATCTCGTCATCATTTTAGGACCCACTGCAGTCGGAAAAAGTGCCACAGCTATCCGCTTAGCCAAGCTCTTCAAAGGCGAAATCATCAACTGTGATTCTATGCAGGTTTACAGAGGCATTGATATCGGAACAGATAAAATCCCTGTTGAAGAAAGAGAAAATATTCCTCATCATCTTCTGAGCATCGTCGATCCAACAATCCAGTTCACAGCTGCCGATTTTGTCAAACACGCATTAAAGGCCATCGCGAAAATCCAAAAAAAGGGGATGCTACCCATTATCACTGGAGGAACAGGTTTGTATTTGAAAGCCCTCCTGGATGGACTTTTTCCTGAAGGAGAAAAGAATCCCATCATCCGAAAAAAACTCGAACAAGAAGTCCAAGATAAGGGATTAGAATACCTGAAAGAAAAATTGCGGGAAGTCGATCCTGCCTATGCACAAAAAATCGGAGAAAAAGATAAAATTCGAATCATCAGGGCTCTTGAAGTCTTTCTGACCACAAAAAAGCCTTTTTCTGAACATTTTGCTCATACACATTCTTTTGTCCAAGATTTCAATATCATCAAAATTGGGCTAAAATTAGAGAGAAATCTTCTTTATAAGAAAATCGAAGGCCGAGTAGACAGGATGTTCGAGAAAGGTATAGTCAAGGAGACACAAGAACTTCTCAAACAAGGAGTGGATGAGACTGCTCCTCCTTTTCGAGCTCTAGGCTACAAACAGGTGATAAAGCATCTTAAGGGAGACATGACACTTGAAGAGGCTATCGAGGCCACAAAAAAAGAAACGCGCCATTATGCCAAAAGACAGATGACATGGTTTAGAACAATGAAAGGGATTTTTTGGTTTTCACCTGATGAGTTGACTGCTATTTTCCGATCTGTGAAAGACAACCTGAGATAAGAAATGGAAAAAGCCATTCTCGTGCACCTTGCCACAAATAAGAGGGAACGGGCAGAATCTGAGGAGTCCATGCAAGAACTCAAGGGATTAGCCCGGTCTGCCGGAGCTGAGATTGTCCATGAGATCCATCAATTCCGCTCAAAAATATCTCCCAAATATTTCATCGGAGAAGGCAAGGTTGAGGAGATTGTTCACCTACAAAGAGAACTTGAGGCTGACCTTATCATCTTTGATCACAACTTATCCCCTATCCAGCAGCGAAGTCTTGAGGATGAGATACCAGGAAAAATTATCGATAGGACACAGCTCATCTTGGATATATTTGCTCAAAGAGCCTACAGCAAAGAGGGCAAGCTTCAAGTCGAGTTGGCTCAGTTAAATTACCTTCTTCCCCGCCTTTTAGGAAAAGGAAGGTCTCTCTCTCGATTAGGAGGAGGAATCGGCACCCGCGGTCCCGGAGAAAAAAAGCTTGAGGAGGATAGAAGGAGGATCCAGGAACGAATATCAAAAATAAAAGAAGACATCGATAGGATCCAAAAACGCCGAGTCCGTCAGAGGAAGAGCCGTCAAAAAGGTCCTGTTCCTCTCGTTTCTCTTGTAGGATACACCAATGCCGGAAAATCCACCCTCTTCAATTCCCTTACACAGGCTCAGATGGTTACATCATCTCAGTTATTTGAAACCCTAGATCCGGTCCTCCGTCGAGTCAACTTTTCCGATGGCCTGTACTTTTTCCTTACCGATACAGTGGGCTTGATAAAGAAACTTCCTGTGGAGCTGATCGAAGCTTTCAAGGCTACACTCGAGGAAATAAAGGAAGCTGATTGCATTCTCCACGTTATTGATATTCATTCTCCTCACGTTGACACGCAGATAAAAGCCGTAGGCTCTATTCTCGAGGATCTTGGAGTGAGGAGTATCCCTGTGATAAATGTCTTCAACAAAATCGATCGCCTCCCCAACATGAAAACATTCATCAAAAGAAACCGGAATTCGCTGAACAGTTCTGTCTATGTCTCAGCCAAAACCAGAGAGGGTCTCCTTGACCTCAAAACAAGACTTCACTCCCTTCTTTTCAAAAAGATGAAGCCCTATTATCTTTGCATTCCACTGTCCAAAAAAAATATCGTTTCCTCTTTCTCAAACTGGTCAATTGTGCTAAAAAAAAGAGAAAATCAGGACAATGTGGAAATTAAAATAATGGCCGATCCGAAATTTATGCTAAACTTCATGGCCTATATAAAAAGAGGAGAAGCAAATTGGTGAAAAAAGCATTCTCTGTGTGCCTTTGGATAGCCCTCCTGTTTGGGGCATGCGCCACATACCAACCTCCACCTCCAACACTTTATGTCGGGAATCTTCCCCAATCTTTAGTGACCGATCTTACTTTGGATGAAAGAATCATCATAGAAGATGCCTGGAAAAATCTAAAACAAGGGCAAGGGAACAAGGCAAGAAAATCACTCTCTAAGCTCAATGAACAAAATCCTTTCTACTACGTCGGCATGGGTTATGCGTATTTCATGATGAATGATCTTGACTTGGCCGAGGACTTTTTCAAAGCTGCCGAGCGGTATTCTCCTGATATGAACATCATTCACTTAGGCTTGGCCCAAATTTACCAGAAAAAAGGACAGGAAGACCTTGCCTTCGCTCAATACAGAGAAGTTCTCAAAACTGATCCGGATCATTCCTGGGTGTTACCCCAATATGAGAGCCTAAAACTCAAAAAGACCCAGGAATTTCTGGAACAGGGAAGACGTTATCTTTCCTCCGGAGATACCGAAAGCAGCAGAGGGGCCTTCCTGAAGGCTCTCTATTATTCTCCTGAATCTTCAGAAGCTCATCTGGCACTGGCTGACATCTTTCTCAAAGATGACAATTTTGAGAATGCACTCATTCATTTGGAAGCAGCAAGCAAAAACGAGCCTGAAAACATCGATATCCTCAAGAAGTACGGCGAGGTTCTTTTTGACGCAAATAAGGATGAGAAAGGTCTCGATGTTTACCAAAAATTAGCTGAGAAGGAACCCGAGAATCAGGAATACAAACAAAGAATAGAGATTTTGAAAAACAGGCTAGGAATTTTCGAGCTGCCTAGCCAGTACAATGCCATAATCGCCTCTGAAGCAATCTCCAAAGAAGAGATGACAGCTCTCTTGGCAGTCAAGTTCAAGGATTTTCTAGAAGAACCCTCCAGGAGACCCGATATCATCATCGACATCGCCACTTCTTGGGCCTCAGATTATATCCTTCAAATGACATCTCTTGGTCTCCTAGATATCTATCCCAATCACACATTCCGGCCAAAAAAAATCATTACCAGAGCAGAAATGGCCGAAATCCTCTTAAGGCTCGTCGAATATCTCAACGAAAAAGGATTTAGGTTCATCCAGCATATTCCCCCTGAAAGAATCCAGATTTCTGATGTGCTTCCGGATAATTATTACTATCAGCCTATTATCGAGATTGTCTCCTACGATATCATGAGTCTCTCTTTGGAACAAACATTCAAACCAAATGTGCCTGTATCAGGGCAAGAAGCCATAAAATTCCTGGATATCATTTTGAGTTTAGTGAAGTAAATCTCCAGCCTGTAGCCATATCGAGCTGTCTTCGAGCCCCATTAGAGTCCGATTGATGAAGGAAGAAAAAAGAGAAACTGTTTGGACAGTAGCCAATTTTTTTAGTCTCCTCCGAATTCTCCTGATTCCCCTTTTTCTTTATATGCTGATCCACCAAGAAGTCCTTCAGGCTTTAGTGGTCTTTTCTGTGGCCAGCTCGACAGATCTTTTGGATGGAATGGCAGCCCGCGTGTGGAATCAGAAGACAAGAATTGGAGGACTGCTCGACCCTGCTGCAGATAAATTGCTTATGGCTGCATCCATCATTGTCCTGAGCATAAAGTCCGTAAGCCAACCCAATGCAATTCCTTTATGGCTCACTGTCATCATCATCAGCAGAGACTTGGCCATTGCAGCCAGCGCTTTGGTCTTGTATAAACGGATAGGGCAAAAAAGGTTCCCTCCTTCAGCGTGGGGAAAGGCGAGCACGGTCTGCCAGATGGGGATTGTGTTTCTGGTTCTTCTGTTCAATGTCCTCCAGACAGCGCCTTCTTTTATGACCTGGCTATACGTCCTGACTTTGTTCTTTACGTTCGTTTCTGGAGTTCAGTACGGACGCTGGGGTTATCGCCTCCTCTCCCACTCCAAAACCCACAACTTTTAGCCTGTATTACTCATGAGCTGCCCCATCCAACCCGAACACTAAAGTTTTTCTATGCTTGAGAATATTTTCGTTGTTATGTGCATTAATATCAGGATAAATTCCTGAGTATTCCAGCAATAACGAAAGTATCGGTCTATGTTATTAATAATCCAGGTTAAGCGGTTTTATCGATAAATCCTTTCCTTAGAGTCATCCAGAGTATTTTCAGGTCAAGGCTGAAAGACCAATTCTGGATGTAATAAATGTCATATTCAAGCCTCTTGTCAATAGAGGTATCCTGTCTGAATCCATGGACCTGTGCCCATCCTGTAATACCGGATTTGACTTTATGTCTGAGCATGTATTTGGGTATTCTTTCCCGGAATTCCTTGACAAAAACAGGCCTTTCTGGACGAGGTCCCACTAGACTCATCTCCCCCTTCAGGACATTGATGAGCTGGGGAATCTCATCTAGACTGAATTTTCGCAAAAACTTGCCGAATTTTGTTATTCGTGGATCACTCGAAGAACACATGACCGGGCCTGTCTCTGATTCAGCATGATGCACCATTGTTCGGAATTTATGCATGATGAATTTTTTTCCATCAAGCCCCATCCTCTCTTGATGGTATAAGACCGGCCCCTTGGATGTCAGTTTGATAAGTGGACTTATGATGAGAAAAAAAGGCGCAAATATGACCAAAAGAGCTAAAGAAGCGATGAGATCCATCAAGCGTTTGATCACAAGCATCACGCCTTTTAAAGGCGGCTGATCGACACTGATCACGGGAAAGCCATCCAAATCCTCGATTCTTGCTTTGAGAGTCAGAAGCTGGAAGAGATCAGGAACTAATCTGACATTGACTACGTGTTTACTCACCACTTTGAGGGTTTCGAGGATCTTATGATAATTTTCCAAATCCAGAGCCACATAGACATCGCTGATATTTTCCTCTGCGAGCACCGATTCCAATTTTTTCAGAGATCCAAGGACTTTAATTCCCCCATCCACATCGATCCATTCTCCTTCTTTACGCTCGTCATCCAGAAAACCCTTGACCACAAAACCTAGGTCCTTATATTGGAACAACTTCTGTCCTAATGATCTTCCCATTTCTCCGGCACCGACAATCAGCACATTCTTCAGGTTTATTCCCCTGGCATAGCGGCGCCTCATAAAAAAATAGATCTGATGCCTCAGGAAAGAGATCATCAATATGACGACAACAAAATAAACCGCAAGGAATAAATGGGAAAGAGTGAACGAGATGCGGAAAAGCGGGGCAGATCCCTGACTATAGGCATTGATATAGGCAAGAATGGCCTGAACTGCGAGGATGGTCAACACAGCATTCAGGGTTATCAGGAAAAACTCATCTATTCCTGTTCTTTTAAGCCGCTTTCTGTAAAAACCCTGGAGAAAAAAAATCCCTAGATGAATGGGCAGGAAAAGGAAGAAGAGCACGATGATGTAAGATATTAGAGACGGAATTCCCTTGCCAACGGGGAAAATGTATCCGTAGAAGCGAAAGCCGTAGGAGTATAAATAGGAAATGATAATTCCGGCAATGTCGCTCAGAACATACAGGCAGATCAAACCACTTCGCTGTCCTCTAATCATTTTTGACTCTGATGCTCTCGCCATTTTTGTTGGAAATAGGCTGAGATCTTTCTTTTGAATGTCTCACGGGAAAATCTCAATGCGTTGGCTCTGAGAGCGGATTTATGGAAAGCCATGCTCTGGAATCGGTCAATCGCATCTTGGAAGCTTTCTTTTGTCAATTCCTTGAAAAAGAGGCCTGTCTCGCCTGGGATAACAGTTTCCGTCACTCCACCCCTGCCATAGGCAAGAACAGGAACACCACAGGCTTGAGCTTCCAGCGCGTTGATGCCAAAATCCTCCTCGCCGGGCACCAAAAGAGCTCTAGCCTGCTGATAAACTTGGAGAAGGTTATCGGGCGGCAAGAAGCCGAGAAAGTCAATATTTTTTTTTGCCTTTCTTTTAAGTTTTTTATACTCTGGACCCGTCCCCACTATTTTAAGCTGAGCGCCGGAGTCATTGAAGGCTTCCACAGCGAGGTCTATTCTTTTATAAGGGACCAAGGCAGAAACAATCAAGAAGTATTCCTTTTGAGTGTCTCCGGGCTGGAAGAACTCTGTTTCCACGGGCGGATGAATAACTTCGGCTGTCCTACGGTAATATCTGTAGATACGCCGAGCCACAGCCTTTGAGTTGGCAATAAAATAGTCCACCCTGCAAGAGCTCGTAACATCCCACTGTCTTAGGCAGTGTATCACAGGAGGAATCAGAAAGCGGGAGAACAGCCCCAGGTTCTCAGATGAAAAATAGGCAAAATATTGATTCCACGCATATCGGACAGGAGAGTGGACATAACAGATATGCAGACCACTGGGATGAGGAATAGCTCCTTTGGCCACACAGTGGGAACTGGAGATGATCACATCGTATTCTTGAAGATCAAAAAGTTCCACGGATAGAGGGTATAAAGGCAGATATGAGCGGTACTTTTTCTTGAGGAACGGCATTTTCTGAAGAAAACTGGTGTGTATCGTTCTTCGTTCTATCTCCCCTGTCTGGGTTCCTGGAAAATGAAAAAGCGTATAAATAGGAGCATCAGGAAAAATTTCAGCAATCATCTCAAGAACTTTCTCTCCTCCCCGCTGGCCTGTCAACCAGTCATGGACTAAAGCGACCTTTGCGTCTTGCATCGGGCTGATTATAAAAAGGGCATTTTCTTTTGTCAATCAGACAACTTAAAGGTCTTGAGCACCTCCAAATACTGCTGTATAGTATTCTCCCAGCGGAATTTCGCGCTATGCTCAAATCCCCTATTTTCGTAGTCTTCCCTCAGATCTATGTCTTCCATGAAAAGCGATATTTTTTCAGCTAATTCTTCGGCAGAGTCAGGCCGAAAATAGAGGGCGCTCTGGCCCAAGATTTCACTAAGACTGCCGCCACTGCTACTGATCACCGCTTTCCTTCTGGCCATGGCCTCCAAGGGAGGAAGACCGAATCCTTCATAAAGAGAAGGAAAAACAAAAAATTCGGCCCCGTCCAGAAAACGAATCACATTCTCTTGAGCCTGATACCCCTTGATGACAATCCTTTGCTTAATCTTTAAATCCTTCATGAGCTGATAAAACGGCTTATCGGGTTTAACTCCCACGAGCACCAACCTTAGCTCTGAAAAGCGTTCCTTCACCAGTGAAAAAGCTTTCAAAAGAACAGGCAAATTTTTATGTGGCTTCAGATTTCCGGTATAGAGCACATAAGGAAAAGCGAATCCTGAAATCTGAGGTGTTATTTGGAAAAAGAACTCGGATACACCGTTATAAATCACTTTTATCCTGTGCTCTTCAAAACCAAATATTTCTTGAAGGTCCTGTTTTGTGGTCTGGGAAACAGTAAAAACATGAACGGCTCTCCGCTTGACCTGCCGCATAAAAAATTTCCCTAATTCCACTCGCAGAGCAGGTTTGAACAAATCAGGAAACTTGAAATGGATCAGATCATGCACAGTGACAAAAAGCTTATTTTTAACAAAAAGAGGAAAAACATAATGGGGAGAAAAATAATAAAAATCTTTCATCCTATTGGTTTTAAAAGGGATTTCCAGATGCTCTCTCCAGTCATAATTCTTGGAGGACACCCCTATGTACGATTCAGGAGGCAGATCCATGTATGTGGTTCCCCTCAGATGGATTGTTCGACAATCACACAATTCGGAATGAACGATCCCTGGGTAGAGATTCTGTATATAGGTCCCTATCCCGTAGTCTTCAATCTTTCTGGCATCAAGTATGATTTTCATACTGAAACTCTTTGATTGCAGAGAGCACCTCAGCGTAAATTCTCTGTTTCTGTGGATCGCGAAGCAACCGACCGATAATGAACTTGATAGAGAACCGGAAAAGGAGATAAAACCTCAACAGTGCTGCAGACCATCGCCCATTATGCTTGGAATAATAATACAACTGGCTTCGCTTTGCCTGATGAAGGA
>Ga0209636_10005260_pt1 | contig 13233 bp, 12 predicted proteins | sample DeeMarSWOR152_54_FD_187464 | JGI IMG/M metagenome (GOLD analysis project Ga0209636, IMG submission 187464) | Marine sediment microbial communities from White Oak River estuary, North Carolina - WOR-1-52-54 (SPAdes) (version 2) | ecosystem: Environmental > Aquatic > Marine > Intertidal zone >...
CAGTTCTGGCAATAAATGTTGCCTCGGCTCCAAGTGCCCATGAAACAGGATTGACAGCATAATCAATTGAACCTCTTGGTGACGATTTTGTTTGTTTACCAAAAATTGAAGTTGGTGAGTATTGTCCCTTAGTTAAACCATAAATCTGATTGTTAAATAGAAGGATCTTGATATCAACATTTCTCCGCATTGCATGCATTAGGTGATTCCCTCCAATGCTCAATCCGTCGCCATCTCCAGTGATTACCCAGACTGAAAGGTCAGGACGACTACATTTAAGTCCAGTGGCGATTGCTGGGGCCCTACCATGAATAGTATTCATTCCATACGTATTCATATAATAAGGAAATCGCGAGCTACACCCAATACCACTAATGAAAACAATATTCTCTTTAGGTATGTCTAAAGTTGGTAAAACTTTCTTAATATTAGCCAAGATACCATAATCTCCGCAGCCAGGACACCAGCGAACATCAAGATCTGTAGCAAAGTCTTTTGGAGCTAAAATAGAAGCTGTATTTTGGTTTGAGGACGATCCTTTCATTGTATTATTTCACTCCTAAGGCATCCAAAATTTTATTTTGAATCTCTCTCACTTGGATTGGTCTTCCCTGTACTTTTGTTAACCCAATTGTTTCTATAGAATACCGTGCTTGAATTAAAAATTGTAATTGCCCTAAATTCATCTCAGGAATTAAGATATTTTCATAAGAATCTAGAATATCGTTCAAGTTACTAGGAAAAGGATTGAGGTATTTCAAATTTGCATTCGCAACACTATAACCCTGTTTCCTTATATTTTCCGACGCTGAATGAGCTGCTCCATATGTCGAACCCCAGCTGAGGACTAGTAAATCACCGTTTTTTGGACCTTCTATCTTCTGCTGTGGAATGTCACTTGCGATCCTTCTGATTTTTTCTGCTCTTATTCTGACCATTTTTTCATGATTTAAAGGATCATAACTGACATTACCAGTTTTCTCCTCCTTCTCAAGCCCCCCAGTACGATATTCTAACCCCTTAGTCCCAGGAATTGCCCATGGCCTGACTAAATTCTCATTACGAATGTAAGGATAGAAATTTGCAGAATTTTGAAGGATATCCTCTGATGGATGATGAACTTCTATTACTTGGTATTGATTTACATCAGGGATTCTCCATGGATCAATGTTATTTGCGACAAAACCATCACTAAGGATTATAACAGGTGTCATATATTTAGTAGCAAGTCTCACTGCTTCGATAGCAATCTCGAAGCAATCTCCAGGTGTTTGTGGAGCAATCACTGGTAATGGGGACTCTCCATTTCGACCAAATAGTGCTTGCAATAGATCGGCTTGTTCTGGTTTTGTTGGCATTCCTGTACTAGGACCTGCTCTCTGTACATTAATTACTACAAGTGGAAGTTCAGTAATTACTGCAAGGCCTAAGGCCTCAGTCATTAAGGCAAATCCTGGTCCTGAAGTACCCGCAACTCCAAGAACTCCTCCAAATGAAGCTCCTATGGCTGATCCAATGGCTGCTATTTCATCTTCAGCTTGGAAAACTCGTATCCCAAACTCTTTATGTTTTACTAGCTCATGTAGAAGATCACTAGCAGGTGTTATCGGATAAGCACCATAAAAAAGTTCTTTTTTTGCCAGTTTGGCTGCTGCAATTAAACCCAAACTCAATGCTTCATTACCAGAAATGTATCTGTAGAGTCCTGGTTTCATTTTAGCTGGGGGAACATGATACTGAATTGGAAATAGTTCAGCAGTTTCTCCAAAATTGTACCCAGCTTTTAATGTCTTAATATTTGCTTTTACTATTGCAGGACGATGCTTGAATTTTTCTTCAATCCATTTAACAGTTGGGGTAAGAGGACGATCATACAACCAAGAAATTAATCCGAGAGCAAAGAAGTTCTTTGTTAAATCTATTTGTTTAAAAGATAGCCCTTCAGATTCCACAGCTGTCTGATTTAGTTTAGTTATACTAACTGGATAAACATGATAATTTCGTAGTGAATCATCCTCCAATGGATTTTGACTATAACCAGCTTTTTCTAAGTTTCTATCAGTAAATGTGTCTTGATTTACTATCAGGATTCCTTTTGGTTTTAAATCTGACAGATTAACTTTTAATGCAGCAGGATTCATTACTACAAGAGCATCTAAATCATCACCAGGAGTAGAGATAGTCTCAGAAGAAAAATGAATCTGAAACCCCGAAACACCGGCAAGTGTACCTGCAGGCGCTCGGATCTCTCCTGGAAAATCAGGGAAAGTAGAAATATCATTACCATAAATAACTGATGCAGTGGTGAATTTTAACCCAGCTAATTGCATTCCATCTCCACTATCCCCTGCGAGTCGAATCACAACATGATCAAGAGTTGAAATTTCTTTTTCCTGATCTGTTTTTCTCTCCTCTGAGATTATTTCTTCCATAAAATTTCACCGAAATGTGCTGTTCAAGCTCCTTCTCTCTCTTTCTGGTCTGGTTGATCTGGTATTAGAGTATAAATGCTCTCAGCAAAATAATCTACTAAATAAGATACAAAATCTCGAACTGAAACAACACCTTTCACTTTTCCTTGGTCGATGATAGGCATATGCATGAAATTATTCCTTTCCATTGTCATAACAAGTTGGGAGATCGGTTCACTCCTCTCCATACAGCACTCTAATTCAGTTGACATTATAGTACTTATCGGAGCTTCCTCATTCAGAGTACTATCTCTCACCCAACGCACAATGCGCTGTTCTGTTACGATGCCCTTAAATCTCCCTTGATCGTCCAATATACAGACATAATCTATTTCCTTATCTAGCATTGATTTAATGGCTTCTCTAATACTTGCTGTTTCAGGTAATGTGTTAATCTGTTTGCGAATCAAACGTTCGCATGGATCCTTTCGGAATAAATTAAGAATATAGTCTCCATATTCCATTATTTAACCACATCTTTTTCAGTTCTTTCTAAAATACATGTAATTATGCGGTTGACACTCCATTAACTAATGGTTGAAACTAGATATTGCAGAATTCCTCCACGCTTATAGTATTCAATTTCAATAGCCGCATCCAAACGCACTGTGACAGAAAATTCGAGTGTAGAACCATCTGATTTACGTGCAATCACCTTGAGCTTCTTTTTTGGAGTTAAACCTTCGCTTAATCCTACAATATCGAATTTCTCTGTCCCGTTTAAACCGAGTTCCTGCCATCCTTGATTAGTTTCAAATTCCAATGGCAGTACCCCCATTCCAATAAGGTTACTTCTATGAATTCGTTCAAAAGATTTGGCAATTACTGCTTTAGTTCCTAATAAAGCAGGGCCTTTTGCAGCCCAATCTCTAGAACTTCCTACGCCATATAGATCTGAACCTAAAATGATTGTTGGAGCGTTTTCTTTATCGTATCTCATTGCTGCATCATATACACTCATGACTTCCCCAGTAGGATGATATTTAGTCCACCATCCTTCTTTTTCTGGTGTTAGCCGGTTTCTAACCCGAATATTGGCGAAAGTACCCCGCATCATCACTTCATGATTCCCTCTTCGACTACCATATGTATTAAACTCTGTTTTAGGGATCCCCTTATCTATTAGATATTTCCCTGCGGGGCTTTCTGTGGCAATAGCTCCTGCGGGAGAAATATGGTCTGTAGACACTTTATCTTCCAGCAAAATTAGTACGTTAGCATCCTTGATATCCTCGGGTTCCTTAGATTGAGGGGAAAAGAATTTTTTACTGAAAAATGGAGGTTTTTTAATATATGTCGAAGAGGGATCCCATTCAAAGAGAATTGTCGTTGGAGCTTCTAATTTTTGCCAATTAGGATCACCTATTGTTATCTTCGCATATTCTTTTTTATATATTTCAGCTGAAATACAACGATTAATAGCTTCTCGTATTTCAGCCTGACTAGGCCAAACATCTTTCAGAAATACAGGTTTACCATTTGGAGTGTAACCGATGGGCTCAGTTGTGATATTAATGTCAATGGTTCCAGCCAAAGCATATGCTACAACTAGTATTGGAGATGCAAGAAAGTTTCCACGAGTTAATTGGTGAATTCGTCCCCCATAATTCCGATTTCCACTTAGAATGGAAGTAACATACAGATCATTCTCTTTTAGAGTTTCTTCAATTTCTGTTCTTAATGGACCACTATTTCCGATACAAGTGGTACAGCCATATCCAACAAGGTGGAAACCCAAAGCTTCTAAATATGGAAGGAGGCCAAGATCATCAAGATAATCTGTCACAACTTTAGAGCCTGGAGCTAAACTAGTTTTAATAAAAGGTTTTATTCGTAACCCTAATTCGACAGCTTTCTTTGCTAATATACCTGCACCAACCATAACTGAGGGATTCGAGGTGTTTGTACAAGAAGTTATTGCAGCAATAACCAGATCTCCCTCTTTGATGAGCCAAGACATCCCATCCAAATCAACATTGGTTACCAACCGTTCTCTTCCCCGAGCTCTTGTATGCTCATCTAAAAACTTGTTTAACCTAGCTTTAGCTTCTGAAATGACAACCTGTTCTTCAGGATTTAATGGCCCAGATATGGATGATCTAATATTACTCAAGTCTACCTCAATAACCTCTGTAAATGTCGGATCAGGCGTATCAGGATATCGAAAGAGTTTATTCTTCTTTGCATAATTTTCCACGAATTTAATATGCTCAGGATCTCTACCACTTAATTTCAAATATGAAATGGTCTGATCATCAATCGGAAAAAATCCAATCGTAATAGCTTGTTCTGGAGACATGTTTGAGAGAGTTGCACGATCAGGAACAGTCAAACTAGTAACTCCTGGCCCAAAATATTCAACAAATCGCCCCACTAAATTTTGCTTTCGGAGAATTTCAGTTATTGTCAAAACGAGATCGGTCGCGGTGGTTCCTTCTAGAAGAGTTCCTGTTAGCTTAATTCCTATGACTTCAGGAAGCGGCATATAATATGGTTGTCCTAGCATCACTGCTTCTGCTTCTATCCCTCCAACTCCCCAGCCAATTACTGCAACACCATTTACCATTGGAGTATGCGAATCCGTTCCTACACAGGTATCTGGAACAGCAGTCAATTCTCCTTTAAAGTCTCGCATATCAACAACTGAAGCTAAATATTCCAAGTTTACTTGGTGGCAAATACCAGAACCAGTAGGGACAATTCTCGTATTATCAAAAGAATTTTGAGCCCATTTTATTAACTTATAACGCTCACTATTCCTTTCATATTCTTTCTCTAAATTTAATGGATAAGCATCATGAACTCCAAAGAAATCTACTTGAACACTATGATCAATTACTAAATCTGTCGGGATCAAGGGATTTATTTTAGTAGGATCTCCACCCAATTCATGGACAGCATCTCGAATAGCTGCCATATCCACAATCAATGGTACACCTGTTAAATCTTGTAAAAGGACACGAAAAGGCATATATGGAATTGTTTGCCCAGCAAAGTGTGGCCAATTCAGAATAGTATTCACATGTTCAAGAGTGACAAGTTTACCATCATAATTACGGATACTATTTTCAAGAAGCACACGAATCGAAAAAGGAAGTTTATCAAGATTAATACCAGTAAGCTTACTCAGTATTGGTAAGCTATAAAATGTACATTCACCTAAACCAAAATCTTGTTTCAGTTTAGTTTGAGTTATTATTTCTTCATCTAATTCATTCATAATATAAAGATTGAAATACACGAATTTAAGATTTAGGTTTGGTTTTTTCGTAATTTTTTCGTAATTTTTTATTTTATCTATAAGAGAAAAGTAAAGTAATTTAATCTCCAAAATTTAGGTTTTAGGTTGTCAGCTGCCAATTGTTTGAGGGGTTTCTTATCGGTCCTAATACTCTGAGGGATTTGTAAGGATCACAAAACTAGTTTAGAAATTATAGAAATTTTTGAGAGGAGGAAAGGTTCCCACCATAGTCCTGGAACTTTACTTTCAATTTTTTTATTAGCCTCCTGATATTCATTACACATTGGGTATGTTAAAGTTTTTATATAAAAATTGCAGCTAGCGTTGGTTATTTCACATCTGGTATATAACCTCCTTGTATCCCAAGAATTTAGATTAAATGAATAGCCAATTTAAGATCATTTTAATATCAATAGAATATGAGTTGTCCAATCATGAATACGAGCATTCGGTTTGCTCCAACAAGTCGTTGGTATTACCCACGACCCTCTGTATATTGAAATAAAAGAGTTACAATAATAATTAATATTGATACTTCTTCACCTTTAGATTCTGGATAGATGGTAATTCCTTTTCTGTTGTATGAAGAACAAGTCTTTCATTTAATGCATATAGTTTTCAAGCTTTACTAAAAGAAGTTTTTACTTGATTGTTTTCTGTAGCTTTTTTGATCATTCAATCTATTTCTGAAAAATCTTCCTTACCTGCTCCACAATCAGGGCATGTCCAGTCATCTGGAAGTTCTGCAAATGGTATTCCTTCAACTTCTTCATCGTAAACATAACCACATATGTCACATTCCCATTTAGCCATTATAATCACCTTTTTTCAATTAGTTTCCCATTTTTCAGAGGCTGTGAATTTTGTATGTTAACCAGGAGGATTTAGAATAACCTCGCTAGGAGAACTCATTCTTCAAGTTCTTTTAATAATGATTTCGGTTTAATGTCAGAGAGATATAATTATTTCCCAAAACATCATTTTTTTAACATTTTTTTGATCTAAAATTTTCAAAATGTGGAAATTATAACGTAACAGTTTTTTACTTGTAGAGAATTTCATTAAAATGCTGAAATTCGCTTGTATTAACATTCTTTACACGAAAAATGGTATGAGTAGTTCGATTATGTCTTTAGATTCGATTAAAATCCCTGGGGACGTTGAAACTGTTGAAGGTACGAAAAAACAATATAGTGATATTTTTCTTTTTGCAATCTCAACATGTATGTGGTGTAAAAAAGGTAAAAGATGGCTTAACGAGCACGGATATAGTTATTCGTACCTTGATATAGATAAAATTATAGTGGAGAAAAAGAACCAGTTGAAAAACGACATTGAAAAAGTCTTTGGAATTAGACCAAGATTTCCGTTTCTTGTTGTCAATAAGATGCAATATGATTCGGGATTTAACCCAGAAATTTGGGAGGAAATAATCCAATGACAAAAAAATCATATGATGATGTTCAGGAATACATAAAGAAAATCTCAAATCGAAAAGGGTGGAAGCTGAATTCTGACCCTGAAACCCTGAATGATTTGATCAAAGGATTATTAGATAACTTTAACCGATTAGGATACTATAATTGCCCTTGTCGTGATAGTCAAGAAGACCGTCAACTTGACAGAGATATTATCTGCCCTTGTCGGTATGCAGAACCAGATATAGCAGAATATGGTTATTGTTATTGCACTCTTTATTTAAACACCGATTATGATCAAAACCAACTCATGAAAATGATTCCTGAAAGACGTCCCCCAATAATATAACGTTGTTAATAGGTTAAAAAGAAAATTAAAAATATGTGAATCCTTCATTATATCTAATGAGCTTAATTCAACTTACATCTGGTAGAACTTTTCTTATTTTAGTTTCATTGTCTGAAATGGATTTCTCTTCTGTAAATATATTTCTAATTAGAGGGATAGCTTTTTTGAAACCTAGAATGATTGCCGCTTTAATTTTATCATTGTGAACATATAATTTAACATATTCATTCTCATTAACAAATTTTCTTACGCTATAACCTAATTCAGGTTCTTTTCCAGTGTAACCAAAAGAACTCAAAAATAAATCAGTTACTTTGAGAGTTGAAGATATCTTCGAACCCTTATACTTTGTTTCCATATTAATCATATTATGAGCTGCGATTCTTGCTTGTTGAATACTAGGAGGAATAAGCCCATATACCATTCCATTATGTTCTGCACAATCTCCTGACGCAAAAATGTTTTTTTGTGATGTTTCTAAGTAATCATTAACAACAATACCACGATTAATTGCCAAGAAATCCTTTACCAGTTCTACTCTAGGCTTAATACCTGTGCAAGCCAGTACCAAATCTGTTGAGATTTCTAAACCATCTTTAGTAATGACTTGTTCCACTTCATTTTCTCCAGTAACTTTCTGTACTTCTTTTTTTACATAGATTTTAATTCCACGTTCTTCTAGTATTTTTCTGAGGATGTTTCCTCCTTCTAAATCCAATTGTCTTGGTAATAGATAAGGAAAGAATTCAATAACGGTTGTTTCTTGGCCTTGTTTGGCAGCTGCGCTAGCAATTTCAAGACCAAGAACCCCACCTCCAATAATCACAGCCTTTTTACTTACTTTAAATCGATCACGAATTTTTAATGCATCGCTAAGACTTCTTACCTCATAAAAATGATTTAATTGTCTTCCCTCGATAGGAGGGCACCAACAATCTGCCCCAGTAGCAACTAACAACCGATCGAATGGATAAGCTGTTTTGTGAGTTATAATTTCATTTGTTTTGATATTAATTTTCTCTACTTTTTCTTGAATATGTAAATCTACTTCCAATTTTCTGTACCAGTTAATATTATAAGCAATGGTGTCTTCCACAGTCATCTTATTATTTCCAATGAAAGCTGGGATTTTTGGGCGGTTATAATAACCTGGAAAAGGTTCATCTGTGAATTGGAGTATTGTCGAATTAGATGATTTTTCCTTCGCCAAGACTTGAATAGCAGAAACACCAGCTACTCCATTGCCTATAACAACGTATTTCATTATAATCGTGATTTATTGGCAATAAAATTCCCCTTAATAAGTATATAGCCAGATAAGCTGGTTGAAAAAATATAAAAAAAAAGGATTACTCTAATAATGACATAAAAATCATTATTAGAGAGTAAGGGGTTGCTCATTTCTCCAAAAGCCGTGGATATTGCAGAAAGAGAACGCAATTAACGTTCCAGGTTTATTGGTCTTAATAGAAAAGAATCCTTTGGGTTCCGTCCGGCCGGCTTCCCCGTGCGAATTAAATTCAATCTTCCCAATTTCAACTGGAAATTTCTCTCCTTCGGGGTGGAACAGGAGTTGAATCCATCGAATGTGATGTTCGACCGTATTTGGATGCTCAATTTCCTTTCCCACACTGACCTCAACCAATACTGGGTCTTTACTCTTTACTTCAATAACTGGAGCGTGTTTCTCCTTCTTCCAATCCGCTGACTGGAAAAATTCGTTATAATCTACCATATTTCACACCTTTATAACTATTAGTCTTGTTTTGTATCTATTTGTTTTCTGAGGAACCTAATCTTCGCCTCTTACAGTATGTTGATCGAAGAGTATGTCATTTTTAAACGCAGCCTGCCTTTCCACCATTTCAGAGGCGTTAGCTTCTTCCTCGATCTGTTCGGTAACAAACCACTGTAGTAATTCTCTTGGGTTGTAATCTTTTAACTCTTCAGCTAGAGTCACCAGCTCATGAATTTTCCCTGTTATATATTGTTCGTGTGCATAACCTGTTTCTACAATTTCTTTCACAGAGGCCCAATCAGATTTGGGTTCAGGGATTGTTGGGATTTTAGCTGTTCCGCCGACATCAATGATATAATTGATAAACTTGTAAGCATGAGCTAGTTCTTCGTTGTATTGTGCCCAGTACCAACTGGACAGTTTATTAAATGAATGTTCTTTCAACCAAATGCTCATACTCAAGTAAATGTACGCAGAATTAAGTTCTTCTCCAACTTGTATATTTAGCGCTTCATTGAATTTTTCACTAATTAGAACCATTTTTTTTTCCTCTTGACTCGTTATTAGACGTTTTTTTCTATAAAAACTTAACTCGCTCAAGACTTTTTATAGAATTAGTTGATGAAATCGAATCTAAAGATATTAGAGCTTTTTATGGCATAACCACCAATCGAAACACTCAAACTCGCCTGCTTTAGCTTTTACAAGGCGTTCTTCTGCAGATTTAACATCAGAAGCAGGTGGGACGATGACTCGGTCTTTGAGGTCGAGACTTGTATTATTGGGCCAATCAGCAGGCATAGCAACCTTGTGCTTATCAGATACCTGGATGGCTTTCACCATTCGGAGTAGTTCATCAAAATTTCTGCCCAATTCTGGAGGATAATAGATGATTGTCCTAACAATCCCTTTGGGATCAATAAGAAAAACAGCTCGGACTGTACTACTTCCTTTTGATGGGTGCACCATTCCATACAAAGCACCAATCTCACCGTGATCAGCAATGATTGGAAATTTAATCTCAACATTTAATTTCTCTTTTATCCATTCAACCCATTTAATATGACTAAACACTTGATCAATGGAAAGTCCGATCAATTCCGTGTTCAAAGCTTTGAATTCATCAAATTTCTTTTGAAATGCTACAAATTCAGTAGTACAAACAGGTGTAAAATCTGCTGGATGGGAAAATAAAATCACCCATTTTCCCTCATAATCCTTTGGGAAATTTACCGTACCATGTGTTGTTTTTGCCTCAAATTCAGGTGCAGGATCACCAATTAAGGGCAAAAAATATTCTTCTTCACTCATTTGTTTTCACTCCACTTGTGAATTTCACTAGTTTGGAAATTATTTTTCCAATATCAGAGTATTCTAAAATTATATTTTGCTTTTAGGTTCGAAAAAATCACCATTGAATATAAAAACAGTTATTCAAAGGAAAAATTAATCTCTACTTTTCTTCTATTCAATAAATATTGTAACTTTGATTGTAATTGTATTATCCAATGGTCTTTATGTTTTAAATGTATAGGTTTTAATAAAAACAAAGAATTACTTAAGAATATACCAAGGAAATATGCCCATAACCTTCATGTAGAGGTGAATTAAATATGAACACACAAGAACGAGTTGAATTTTATAAAAGGCAGATTATATTAGAGGAGAAAATTGTAGACTCCGCAAATACCTCAGTGAAAGATGTTCCAAATATTATGGTTAAAGAACTGATTTTAGGTATTGCAATGGATTCTAAGAAACATGCTTCTTTGTTAAATGCACTTATTGCTTTAAATACAGGAAGTACTCCCTTAATCCCAGAAGAGACTACAGATCAATTAAAAGAAAACATTTCAAAGCACATTGAGTTGGAACAACAAGCTATCAATACTTATAAAGCATTTTGGAAGGAATTAGAGGACGAGAAAGAAAAAGTTGTTGTTAAGGCGATTTTAAATGATGAAATTCGTCATCATCAACTACTAAAACGTCTTCATGAAATGATAGTAGAAAAAGAAAAACTTACTGAACAAGATATCTGGGAATGGACTTGGAAAGATTCACTCTTTCACGGATCACCCGGAGGATAGAGTAATAACACTAATAGCAAGAAAATTTAAGACTTAGTAAAATTCAGTTCAAGTTAAGAGGTGAGGTTTTATGATCGATTTTAGTTTATCACACGACCAGAAAAAACTCCAATTAAAGGCTCGAGAATTCGCTATTAATGAGATCATTCCAGTATCGAGAAAATATGATCAAACAGGGGAGTTTCCTCAAGAAGTTCTCCAAAAAGCTTTCGATCAAGGATTAATGAATACAATTTTTCCCCAAAAAATAGGAGGACCTGGTTTAGGGATACTAGACACTTGTTTGATAGTAGAGGAAATAGCTGCCGCAGATCCAGGAATTACCACAAGTCTTTTTGATAATTGTCTAGGAGCTGAACCCATTTTGATTGGAGGAACTGAGGAGCAGATTGATCGTTTTCTTAAGCCGTTAACTGAAGAATTAAAATTCATTGCTTTTGCAACTAGTGAACCAGGGATGGGATCGGATGTTGCGGGTTTAACTGCGACCGCTCGTTTGGAAAACGATGAGATTATATTAAATGGTCGGAAAATGTGGGTTACAAACGGAGGAGTGGCTTCTCTACTCAGCATATTTTGTCGTTTGGAAGGAACAAAGAGACATGAAGGCATTACTGGCGTTGTTGTACCTATGGACACCGAGGGAGTGAAAATTGGTAAACCTATTCCGAAAATGGGCCATAAAGCTTCAAATACTGTGATGGTTCGGTTTGATGAAGTACATATTCCTCTAGAAAACATCCTTGGAGAGCTAGGGAAAGGATTCTCAATAGCTATGCAAACTTTCGCGCGTACTCGTCCAACAATTGGAGCATTTGCGTGTGGAATGTCCAGAGCAAGTATGGAATATGCAATTGCATATGCAAAACGTAGAAAAGCCTTTGAAACGGAAATTGCCAACTTTCAAGCTATTCAATTCATGATTGCAGAGATGAAAATGAATGTAGACGCAGCTCGTTTACTGACATGGAAAGCTGCTTGGGAAGCAGATCAAAATCGTGATAATACTATTTCAGCAAGTATCGCTAAAGCTTTTGCCACAGATTATGGGATGAAAACAGTATCAGATGCCCTCCAAATCTTCGGAGGATATGGTTACACAACAAACTACCTCATTGAGAAATTGTTCAGAGATGCAAAGCTTTACCAGATATACGAAGGAACTTCTCAAATCCAAAGGATGGTTATCGGGCGCTACTTACTTACAAAATATAATCCGATTTTTAATAAAACTTTCACCTAGGAGATAATTTAATGACATTAAGTTTTGAACAATTAAATCCACACGCGTGCTTGTCATATTTAGTAAAAAAGGAAGGATCAGAAGAGTCTGTCCTAATTGATCCCGTCTTAGACCATGTCGAAGACTATCTCAAGACGTTAAAAGATAAAAATTTAAGATTAACACATATCATTGAGACACATACTCATGCAGATCATATCTCGGGTGCAGCAGCAATCAAAGATCGTATGGATAGTAAGATTATTATGCATAAAAACGCACCTGCTAGGTGTGTAGATATTCGTGTCAAAGAAGGAGATGAACTAGATCTCCTAGGAAGTCCAATTAAAGTTATTCATACCCCTGGACATACTCAAGATTCGATATCATTAGTTTTTGAAGAATCTAATAGAGTTTTCACTGGTGATGCACTATTTTTAGATGAAGGTGGAGCAGGGAGAGATGATTTACCAGGAGGAGATCCTGCTAAACATTACGACAGTATTCAGAAGTTTTTGAGTCTTCCCGAGCATTTTGTTGTATTTCCTGCTCATGAATATCGTGGTCGTCAACCATCCACGCTTGCTAACCAAAAAACTAGCAATCCGCACCTCGAACCACGAACCCGAGAGGAATTTGTTCATTATCTCGAAGATCTGAAACTTGGTCCTGCAGATTGGATGCATGATGTTCTTAAGTCGAAT
>Ga0209636_10005262_pt1 | contig 13230 bp, 18 predicted proteins | sample DeeMarSWOR152_54_FD_187464 | JGI IMG/M metagenome (GOLD analysis project Ga0209636, IMG submission 187464) | Marine sediment microbial communities from White Oak River estuary, North Carolina - WOR-1-52-54 (SPAdes) (version 2) | ecosystem: Environmental > Aquatic > Marine > Intertidal zone >...
AAAGTGCGATGTGTGTGTCCAGTTATCCCCTATAAAAACCTTTCGGTGGATTGTTTCCAAAAATATAACGAAAAATGAGTTTATTGGCACATACTTTTGTGAGAAAAAATATGTGCCAATTAGTAAGTTTTTGTGATAAGGAAAGAATATGCTGTTGACTTTTCACCAGGGGTGTGCGAGCTTTGGCAGAATCAGGTTGTAAAAGTTTGGCGATTGTCTCAACTTTGTTACACGTATAACAATTTTAGCTTTTATCGCATTGATCCTAAAATGATGATATTTAAGAGGGTTGTTTTTTTTGCCCCGAAGATGACAATCCTGTATACTCAGAGCACTAACAGGTTTGAAGGGCAGCTCTCTGAAATTACTGCTAAAAAGAAAGGAGATTTGGACACAAAGTCCGTAGAGCAGATGAAATATTATCATGAAATTGCTATCAAAATCAAGAGTATCCCCTCTTGGCCATTTTCCCTATCTGAGAAGATTAGTATATTACTCGGTGTGATTGTACTTTGGGTATTACAGGGCGCAGATTATCTGATTTAAACATTAAAAGTCCACGGTAATCCTCATTACTTTTATATTTATTCTTTCAGAAGAGAATCTATAAGTTACAGAAATCCGTAACAGAATTCCTATACCAAGACTTTGCTCCTTGAACTCATTAGAGTGGAGGAGAAGGGAAGGCACCTAAATTTTGTTAACCGAAAGTTATATAAATATGGGGGAAAAAACAAAACAATGCATAAACGTGTGAATGAACTTCATACAAGTCAAGTTGAGCAAGAACTGAGGAGGGATAATAATGGACATTTGGGAAGTAGAGAAGTTGGAATTGTTTTTGATATTCTTCATTCCAGGGTTCATATCAGTGAAGGTATATGATCTGCTAATCCCGAAAGAACGCAGAGATTTTTCAAGTTCTATATACGAAATTGTGGGTTATAGTGCCTTGAACTTTGCTGCATTATCCTGGCTGATTTTCTTGATTCTTACAGAAAGTTTCTACATCAATCATAAGTTCTACTATTCTTTGTCCTTATTCTTTGTCATGTTTGTTGCTCCTGCTATGTGGCCCTTCGTTTTCTTGAAATTGTCAGAATGGGACCCTATTGCTAAGCGTATTGTGCATCCTGTTGGAAAGCCCTGGGATTTTGTCTTTGAAAAAAGAGAATCTCTCTGGGTTATTATTCATCTCAAGGACGGGAAGAAGATAGGGGGTAAGTTTTTTGAAAACTCCTTTGCTTCTTCCTATCCTTTTGAGGAGCAGATATACCTGGAGGAAATATGGGAATTAGATGAAAAGGGGGAAGAATTCATAAGACCTATTGAAAGATCTAAGGGGATGATTATATTGGGGGAGGAAATCTCAGGGATAGAGTTCTTTGAGTAATCAAATAGGAGGTGATGAAGTGTCAAAAGAAGAAATAACAAAAGAGGGTAGAGGAGGATATCAACCGAACAAGAAGCCAGTCAATTCGGATCCACCAGGAAAAAAGCGAAGAAGAAGAAATCAATGATTGTTAAAGACATTTCCTCAAGATGAAGATAATGATGTGAGGGAGAAGGTTGCATGGAATATCAGCCTGAAATAGTGGAATCATCAAAAACTGATCAACTTCTAACTCTTGGGTGCAAGATAGCATAGCTACTCAGAGTCACCCTTTCAATAGAATGGAGATAACCAATCCAAACAAGCCTACGGAAATAGTAATTGTAATTCCGATCATCCAATTGGTAAAATCACTCATTCTTATCATTTCATCTCGCAAACATTTAATATCCTCTCTAATTGAGTTAATATCCCTTTTGAGAAGTGGAATAGTTAAGATAACTTCTGAGTCATTGAATAATAATTTTTTGAGCCTCCCTAGCTCTGATTCTAATTCGTCAAGCCTGTTTTCGAGCTCAAGAGATTTACCCTCTCGAACTCGACCATCTGTGGTTTCTCTAAAGGATTCTATCCAGCTCATATTACGAAACTCCAATTTCGGATCGCAAATCGAGAAGCTCGCAATACGACATTCTGTCATATTGATTTTTGCTGTAGGTATATAAATATTTTGACATTCAAGATGAAGGACCAGCCTTAGCGGATGGACATATATCAATTGTCGGAGTAATTGAGGATGCGTTGGCAATGGAGGCGACAGAAAAAACTTAAGTAAGAATCTTAAGTAAGAACATTTTGTAAAATTCTTCCAAAAATCACCTGTCTCGTTACACAGATATAAAGGGTGGCACCTTTATCATTCCAAATAGTAGAATCTTCATAATTTATTTCAATTGCTGTCAAAAGCTTCTAATGTTTCTTCATCTCTTTTAGAATGAACCATAGCATAACCTTTATTAATCCAGGCAAAAACATTCTGTGAATTTATTTCAATTGCTCTTTTAGAAGCTTCTAATGCCTTTTCATATGTTTTACATGCATTTTTTTTGAGGGCGTGAACAATAAATAAAAAAGAAGAAAAGGAATTTCCTAAGCTGATTGGGCTCACTAGAACTACTCTTATACTCAGATATTTGAACGAGCATAGTTCAGGGCAGTAAAAAGGCCTCCGCTTTTTCCATTTCAATTGAATTTTCATATTATGGATTATATATCATAAGATATCGGAAAAGATGCCAATAATTGAAATATCTCTCCAGCTTGTCCGGCGAGACCCTATACATCAAACCTAACATGAATGAGGTAAGTTTTTAAATATCTATAATTATAGAGATAGTAAGGTTGATAGCTTGACAGAAAAAAAATCTGATACACCGGAGTTTATGACAGCCCAGTTATACGCTCAAAAATTCTTATCTTATTTGATTGCATATATATCGAGTTATATCCTATATTTAACCATAATTTTTGAAGCTCATCAAAATGAATCAAAGCTCTTTCTACATCGTATCATCTTTCCATGTTTCAATACTCCTTTTTATACGTTTCTAGCTTTTCCTTTTCTTGTTTTTTTAGTTGTCTTTGGTTTCTATACCTATAGAACATTCATCGAAATGTATGCTATTGAAAAGGAAATAGGGACAATTGCTAATGTCGAGAAAATGGCGGATTCAAATATCAGATACTGGAAACCATTCTATGAGATCACAAAGTACCTTACCGTTCCAATAGAAAAATGTTCTAAATGGGAAGGAAGAAAAATTGTGAATTGGCTTTTCTTGATCGTAATTTTCCTTTCTATCTTATTTGCCTCAATGCTTGTGAATTTTTGTGTCTGGAAATTTCTCGTGCCATTATTTTGTATACTACTGGTACACGATTTCTGTTTGACATCTAAGAAAAAAGACGGAATTTAATCTACTACTAGCAATTTTATCGACTGCCGTCGATAGCACAGCAGACTTCTTTAAAAAAGCTATTTTCAATACAAGGACAATAGTTCTTATTAGGCCAACTGAAAATTCGAAATATCTCCAAAGAAATGTTACACGTGTAACAATTCTGGCTTTTAACGCATTAACTTTGAGAAGATGATAACTAAGTAGGTTGAAGTCTTTCACCCCGAAGATTGAAATCCTGTACTCAGAGCACCAACAGGGTTTGAGGGCAGCTCTCTGTAGTTACTGCAGAGGAGAAATCAGTGAAAAATCCTTGTCTCTTCATGTTATAGATGAAGGTATATAACTCTTCCATTTCTTCCCTGGTCAAAAAAGAGAGCCTGGCCAGAAGGTACTTGTCCACTGAAAAGAATACAGAGGTGGAAGGAAGCATTCCCAGAATGTCTGCTACCTGTTTTTGATACTCAGATTCAAACAAAAAATCAACCGTATTATACCTGTTTACCCCCGAAGGGTAGAATCCTACCTGGATTACAGCATCAGAAAGAGAAGATACCCATTTTTTGTATTTCTTCTGAGGAATTTTTAACTTTTCCAGTATGGGAGCAGGTGGAGTCCTTACATTATACTTAAATTCATGGTAGAGGGCCCATTCTGAGTCTTCCCATGAAATTGATGGTATTCTATCGGACAAAAAGGATTTTCTATCAGGAGAATGCAGCATTTCATGCATTTTTTTTATTGATTCATCAAAATCGAGCATTTTCACCCTGGAAAGGAAAGTTGCCCCTTTAATCCCCTGGAGAATACACTTCTGGTACCCTTCCAGTTTGGAATAATCAATTAATGTATTACTCACCAGAAGTAAGTTCCAATTCCCCATAGCCATGTACATAACCACAGAAGACAATTCCTTGATATTCTCAGATAAGGGATTTTCAACCTGAAGAAAGTAAACATACTCGTGATAATCCCGGGTAGGATACACACAGATTACTGGACCAACCATGAAGTCTTCCATTTCAGTAAGATACCTCTTAACAGTGTTATATGCCATTCCTGTATTTTTTGCTATTTTGGAACGTGCAACAAAAGGGTCCTCATAAATCTGTTCATAAATTTCAAAATACTTTTCCACTTTTTCTCTTGCTGAAATTTGTGCCATCTTCATCACCTTCCCAACTGAAGAATTGATACCTCCCTCGGACTGATCACGAACAGGTACTTTACTGTTGATCCACATTTATAATAATTTGTCACATTTATGTGAGCAACCTTACTAACCTTTGCACCAAATGATAAAATTGCTTTCATACCCAGCTGAGCTTACGCACACCACTTTGATCTCCAACACTATAATCAAAAACAGATTAATTGGAACAAATTCTTTTTTTCAAAAATATGTGACCATAAATTGATTTTTCATCAACATTTTGAATCTAAAAAAGAGTAACGCTTATAAGGCAGGTACTGTAACCAGTGCAGAGGATTGAGAAAATTTGAATTCTTCTTCTGCGTTCTGCTAGACCTCATTGGAAGTGCAGCTGCTTGTGCAGCACTACAAGAGGTGATTGCATGAAAAAAGATATTGTTGTGGTGGAGATTAAGACCACCGAAGCAGCTGATAAAGCTGTTTCAGAAATAGATAGAGCAGTCAGCGAGAGTGTGGCTGCATTAGATTGTGGAAAAGTGAGACCTTCAGCATCGGGAATGATCAGGTGCGCATCTGGTATGATTAGGGATGCCTCCGGGATGATAAGGGATGCCTCCGGGATGATAAGGGATGCTTCCGAGTTAGTGAGAGACGACAAAACTGCAGAACGCTACAGAATATTGGCTGAGAAAGTACAGGACCTTTCTGGAGAGGCTGTGAGATTTTCACGGTACATGAGGAATCTTGTGGACTTGGCAGCAACTGAAGACGTGCCCAAGTTGGAAAGAGATATTTCTGTATTGGTTGAAAATGCGTCCGGCATGATACGGAATGCATCTGGCATGATCAGAGACGTGTACGAGCTGGTGAAAGGAACGACTGCAGAAGATGGTGTCAAGGAACTGGTCAAAAAAGCTGATGATCTCAAAGAGAGGGCAGACAACCTTGAGAGTGAAGGTGAATCTGTGACTGATTCTAAGGCTCTTGATGGAGCTGGAATTACTGAGGTAATGTTGGAAGCATCAGGCATGATCAGAGAGGCATCTGGCATGATCAGGGATGCTTCAGGGATGATCAGAGGTTTTCGGTTAGGGAGGCGGTGAACATGGAAAGAATAACAGCAGTGTTAATTGTCACAGTCTTAGTGATGTCAGGGATTAATTCAGTTACGCTTCTCATAGCTACCGTGGGAAATGCTGGTTCTGTACCTGAGAACTTCACAGTGACGTTGGATCTGAAAGGGTTACCACTTGATTCTGACATGGTATTTACACCAGAACAGGAGACAGACAACAAGAATACCTACAGAGAGATGCCTATTTCTCAGACTATCACTGTCAACCCTCGAAAAAGCACAGACTGGGTGATTTCTTCGCTGTTCAGCGCTAACTCCTATTTCATAGTCGGAGAAGAGGCGTACACCACAGATATTCTAGGAACATCACACATATCCTATGGGTTAGCACTGGGTGGTGCTTTTGAGAATCCACAAGGAAGAACAGACACCATTTTAACTCGAGAAGAACGTGACCAGGGAAACTTGATCATTGTGGGAGGGCCAGCTGTCAATCCAGCAGCAACAGAGTTCGGTGGATACTGCGGCATTTCCTATGATCTGAACCGTAATGTGAGCTTTACCATTCGCTGTGAGGGAAGGTCCATCTACTTGGATCTGGAAAAGTATCCCTACGAGGATACCTGCATTATCTACCTGGCTAAATTTGATACGAGGAACGTACTACTGGTCTGGGGTTACGGCTGGCGTGGTACTTACGCTGGATCTTTGTTCTTAGAAGACCCTTCCAACTGGGAAGCATACAGGAACGCTCACTTGTTGCTGTTGCGATGGAAAGATACAAACAGGGACGGCTTCGTACAATTGGAAGAGGTTACTGTGGAGCAGTGCGCCTGATCTTTTTCCTTTTCTATTTCCAAAGAAGGTGGGATTAATGTCAGTCGCAAGGAAGTATTTTGATCTGAACGATCGTGCAGAAAAGGGCAAGAAAGACAATGGTACAGTCATACTCCAAGGTACACCAGAAGTTCTCTCAAGTGAGACGGGATGCCACCTGGAATGGAACTCTCCTGTAGTACAGAGCACAGAAAATCCTAGTTGTATGTCCTTGACTCGTCAGATTCTCATGTATGTGGGAGTATTCGTCGGTGTCCTCTTCAGTACTGTAGTGAGCCATTTCAGAAGTGGTGAGGAGATTACATTGGCCATGACCATTGGTGAAGTAGTGGCAGCAGCAATTATTGCCCTGGTGATTATACCACTGGTCTACGAAAAGCTTCAGTTATACCCAAAAGCACCTTTTATCGTTCAATTCGGATTATTCGTTCAGAACGGTGTGTTCTGGCACGTTCTCATCGAATTAGTTCTTGAGGGGGTTTTCTAATGTGTTTAATGGTGAGAACCCTCTACAAATTTAATACGGTGGAAACATTTGAGAAAGCAGTACAAACAGTGGAATCACAATGGAAAACTAAGTTCATCAGAGGAAAAGTAATCTACAAAAATACGAAAACGGAGCTACGGTGGAATAACCTGAGAGAACAACTTCAAAAAGCCAAATCAGTAAATCCAGAGACAATTCATGGGTTCATTGCTGTAGAGAATCAGTGATAAATAGGTTAGGGGTGTGTGAAAATGATTGCAGATGGAACATGGACAGAAACAGATTTCACGTGGAGTGGTGACACCATAACTGTTGACATACAACAAACTGCATACCATTTGGAGAATTTCAGGGTATACCTCATCACTCACAAACAAATATCTTGTGGAGTTGCCAGGAATTACTTCTATTAAGTGAGAAAGTTCCTGAGATGGGCAAACACTGACAACCCCACAGAAGCTGATGCCATGCAGTACTACCAGTATCTCCAGGGTCAAGGATATGCTAACTCTACGATTGCCAACATTATCTATGCTTTAAACCACTATTTCCAATTTTTGGGAAAGAAAATCAAATTAACACCACCTAAAAGACACAATAGACAGCCCAGTTTCTTAACAGTGAAAGAAGCTCAAAATCTCCTCAGAGTAATCCCCAATTTGAGAGATCGTGCCATTGTCACCACATTACTGTATACAGGAATGAGAGTCAATGAATTATGTAACCTTGATATGAGTGATCTTCATTTAGACAGGAGAGAAATTACTGTTAAAGACACCAAAACGTACCACGACCGGAAAGTTATCATATCTGAAAAGTGCGTTGATGCACTGACCCAATACTTGGAATCTTTACCTAAAACTGAGAGGAAAGCAGTATTCACCTCCCAGAAAGGAGGACGAATCTCCCGGGGTAGAGTGTACGCCATGGTCAAAAAATATGGTCAGTTAGCAGGAATCAAGAAAAATGCCACCCCACACGTGTTAAGACACACACTGGCTACCAACATGATTGCCCACGGTGCTTCAGTCATTGAAGTCAAAGAACAGTTGGGGCACCGCAATATAGAAACGACTTTGAAGTACATTCACCTACAGCTTGGCCAAAGAAAAGAGTTGTACAATAAGCACTGCCCAGAATTTTAGGATTTAATACTTTTGAAGAAAGAGATGAATTTCATGACTGGAAACAGAATTTATGCACAAATTGAAACCACTAGATTTATAAAGGATAGATCAGAGGAGAGGTAGATCAAATGATCTCCGTTTTGAACAACAGCCTTGAGGGATTAACCTGTAATCCCTTAGAACCTGCACGAAAGATGCAACAAGCTAGTGCTCTTCATAGCTTCTGCTTTATAAATGACTTCCAGTGGAGACAAAAACAGAACAAGGGCAGACAGAACAAGGGTGGAACACTTTTACCGGAGTGCAGTACAAGAGTAACACTCTTGTCTTTTTCAATAATAGATTAACACACGAATTATTCAATTTTCACCAAATACTCTGTGATCCCGAATCCTTCTTTATCTTCGCACCTGAAGTGTGAAAGGTTTTCATTCAGAATGGAAAGGTTATTCCCTTTTTTGTAGGGGATCTGAGCTGTTTTCAGAACTTCTCCTGTAAGAACATAGCAATTCTCCTCAACATCCTGTATTTTAAATTCAAACTGCTTCTGAATAGTCTCTTCTGAGATTGCACTCGACACTCTTTTCATAGGGACCTCTTGACTGCATCTTCTAATGATGCTGGATTAATGTATGTCTCCTGTTGCCCAGCAAAACTTGCTTCTGGCAAATCTTCTAACTCAGCAGAGGATCTAACCGCAACATGTTCATAGTGTACACTCTTGATCGCTTCTTTAATTTCTTTAGGAATTTTAGCTTCAAAAATAGTCTTTCTAATCTTTTTTGATGCCTTTTCAACACTTTTCGTATCATCATAGTCTATTAATGTTACCATGTCAGCTATTTTATCCTTCAGTCCATTTTTTTCACAAAAGAGATCGTAAGCTTCTATGGTAATGCATATACCATCTGGAATATTAAACCTTTTTAATTTCATTAAATTTGCAGCTTTTCCTCCTACACGTGCAACATCTGCATCTTCCTGGAGAGACACACCGATCATATAACCTCATCTTAAACACTGTATATAAATCTTGTTGAGCTCTTTTTGCGTTATCTGAAGGGTTAACACGAATTTTCTTCAAGCTCCTTGATTTCATCTTTTAATGCTTCTAACTCTTGCAAGAGGCGAATATTCTCTGCAGTAAGCCTCTCATGTCTCTCCTTAAGGAATATATTCTCTGCAGTAAGCCTTTCATATTCCTTCGACAGCTTCTTTACCTTTTTCTGTTTTTCATCCATTTTTACATCCTCCTATTCATTTGTAACAAAAAATGATATCTCCAGCAACTGCTTTTTATCTCTGAATCTCACCTTTCTCAAGGTAATCCTTCCAATCTCTCCCGTCATTTTCGTGTGCTCTTTATTACACGCATTGACGTTCCAATTTTCAATACACACAATTTTCAACTCCTGAATGTCCTCAGGAAGAGGAAACAAATCATAAATAGCATCTCCCCACTTCTTTTCAGCTTCTTTTCTGTCCATCACATACTCCTCAACTGGAACATCCTCCCGTATCTTTTGGTTGGCTTCTCTTTCAATTTCCTGTAATTCCTCCTCAGTGGGTTTCCGATCATACTGCACTATCAACCTGCCCTTACTACCTTCTACCCAGACTCCTGCTGTCCATTTCGCGTTCAACACTTTTTGGACAGCTCCTTTCACCACGTGTAAAGCTGTATGTGTTTGTGCGTTCATAATACTGCAACCTTGAATGAGTATATAAAAATTGGCTCATCGTACTCCACTTGTTAGTGTTTATCTCACTTTTGTTACACGTGTAACAAATTCCTTTTAGTATCATCCAGAAAATCTGGAATATCTCGTACTTTTCATTCTTGTGCAGAACAGACCTGTCTGTCATAACTTAATGCTGTTAATTAATTTTGGGCCAGTTCACTCTTCACTCTCGAGTTTTTCTTTGATTTCCTCTTTGAATATACCATACGGATACTCCAATGTCTGGGTGTCAACGTCAAAGTATGTGAATTCAGCATGCTCACCCACATAGCGAATACCGGGAGGAGTAGAGCGAACATGATACAATTCTTTCTTTGTGATCTCATTCACCTGATCCAGTTTATGCATCAACCCTGCGAAAAATCGAGGATGACATATGCAGCCGATTAATCCCCACTCCCCATAGAGCGTGTACTCCCTGTATATCCGTCCTCCTCTAGCAAAGTTATAGAGTATCCTCAGAGTTAACCCACTATCTTCAGTTCTTAAGAACAAAAAGAAGTTAGCACATTGATCCTGTGGAAATGGATTTATGTAATATATTCTCTCTATCAATTTATTTTTTATCATTTTTCTATAAGAATACTTTATTTGGTCGTATTTCCACGTTTTATCATGTAATTTTCTTTCTTTTTTGAGTATTTCAGTTAGTTTAGTACTTTCGTATCCTTCATGTAAATAGGAAAGGGTCCTGATATCGCATTCATTCCATTTAGTATCATACTCTCCAAAGGAAGTGTCAGGAGGTTCACAGGGGTCGCACAGTGTATCCAGAGAAGGGACAGCATCTCCAAAAAAATTGGGGCACTCTTTAACATCCCGGTGTCGGCGGGCACGAACAATAAAATCTGTTATAACGTTGTTATCTTTGAGTAACTGGAGGAGTGCAGTAACCGCTGCATCATCTGAAGAGAGGAATCCCGCGAGTAATACCTCCTTGTGAGAAGATAGTACACGGTATACCCATATAAGGGGCTTAATTAACTTCAAATACTCAATGATTGTTTCATAATCCTTGTTAAATTCTATAACACACGCCAACCTATGAAGAGGATTTTTGCTCAGTTTACCGTAATCGACAATATATATAGGTCCCCGTAGAAAATTTTGCTCTCTGAATTCCTTGACCTTTCTCACTATAGAGCTCACCCGCTTGTAACCCGTGTAATCAATAAGTTCTTTCATAGACATCTGTGGATGTCTACCTATGGCAGTGAGCAGCTCTTTTTCACTTTCACTCAAGTACTGTTGACCCATGACTGTTGTGACTTTGAAAAATATATAAGTATTTCCAAAAACAGGTTGTACTATTGGGTGAATGCCACTCACGCTCTGGTTCTCAAAGAAGGACTATAATCTATAGTAATCGATTAACGTGAATATGCGAGGGCACTTTGCACTCTTAGTATCCAGAGAAGGATTAAGCATGTGATCATCTTACCCTTTTGCTATCTTTTTAAGTTCTGTGAAGCCAGGATCACTAACGGTGGGCCAATTCATTTTCAATTTTTTCTTTAATCTTCTCTTTGTATACATGGTACGGGTATTCCAAGGTCTGGGTGTCAACGTCAAAGTGTATGAATTCAGCGCGTTGACCAACATAGCAGATACCGGGAGGAGTGGAGCGAACATGATACAATTCTTTTTCTTTGATCTCATCTACCTGATCCAGCTTATGCATTAGATCCAGCACAAACTGAGGATGACATATGCAGCCGATCAATCCCCAGTCTCCACAGAGCGTGTACTCCCTGTATATCCGTCCTCCTCTGGCAAAGTTGCACAGTATTCTCAGAGTTAATTCAATATCTTCAGTCTTCAAAAACAAAAAGAAGTCAGCACACTGCTCGAGTGGAAGTGGATAGATGTAATATATTTCCCTTATTAATTTACTTTTTAGCATTTTATTGTAAGAATACTTTATTTGATTGTACGTCCATTTTTTTTTATCTAATCTTCTTTCTTTTTTGAGTATATTAGTTAATTTAATACTTTCGTATCCTCCACATAAATAAGAAAGGGTTCTGATATCGCATTCATTCCATTCAGTATCGTGCCGCCCAAAGGAAATGTCAGGAGGTTCACAGGGGTCGCACAGTGTATCCAGAGGTGGGACAAAGTCTTCAAAAAAATTGGGGCACTCTTTAACATCCCGGTGTCGGCGGGCACGAACAACAAAATCTGTAATGATGTTGTTGTCTTTGAGCAATTGGAAGAGTGCAGTAACTTCTGTATCATTTGATGATAAGAATCCCACAATTAGTAGCTCCTTGTGAGAAGATAGGACAGGGTACACCCATACGAGAGATTCAGTCAACTTCAAATATGAAATGATTGTTTCATAACTCTGGCTGCATTCGATAATACACATCAGCCTATGAAGGGGATTTTTGCTCAGTTTACCTAAATCAGCCCGATATATAGGTCCACACAGAAAATTTTGCTCTCTGAATTCATTGACCTTTCTCACTATAGAGCTCACCCGCTTGTAACCTGTGTAATTGATAAGTTCTTTCATAGACATCTGTGGATATCTACCTATGGCAGTGAGCAGCTCTTTTTCACTTTCACTCAAGTACTGTTGTTTCATAGTTGTTGTGACTTTGAGAGATATATAAATTTTGTCAAAAGAGCAGATTGTACCTTGGTTGAATGCCACTCACACTCTGATTCTCAAAAGAAAGCTCAACCCATGAACTGCTCTACAAGATGACACCAGTTGCAGCCAGAACATCTGCCTATGAGACTTCCTTAAGGGTGGAATATCTTTGACATATTGGGTGAACACGTGCGGATGGTAAAATAAACCTAACAAGAACATATGAAAATTGGCTCATCGTACTCCACTTGTTAGTGCTTCTCTCACTTTGTTACACGTGTAACAAATTCCTTTCAGTATTATCCAGAAAATTTAATATCTCTTTTCATTCTTTTGCAGAACTGTGGCCTTTCTGTCATAGCTTAACACTGTTAATTAATTGGGCCAATCACTTTTCACTCTCGAGTTTTTCTTTGACCCTCTCTTTGAATATACCATACGGATACTCCAAGGTCTGGGTGTCAACGTCATAGTAGGTGAATTCAGTGTACTCACCAACATAGCGAATGCCGGGAGGAAAGGAGCGTTTATGATACAGTTCTTTTTCTTTGATCTCATCTACCTGGTCCAGCTTATGCATTAAGTCTATAACAAACTGAGGATGACATATGCAGCCGATTAATCCCCAGTCCCCACGGAGCGAGTACTCCCTGTATATCCGTCCTCCCTTAGCAAAGTTGCACAGTATCCTCAGGGTTAACCCAATATCTTCAGTTCTTAAGAACAAAAAGAAGTCAGCGCACTGTTCAAGTGGAAATGGATGTATATAATACCTTCTCTCTATCAATTTATTCTTTATCATTTTTCTATAAGAATACTTTATTTGATCGTATTTCCATACTCTATCATGTAATTTTCTTTCTTTTTTGAGTATTTCAACTAGTTTTACGCTTTCGTATCCTCCACATAAAAGGAAAGG
>Ga0209636_10005265_pt1 | contig 13228 bp, 13 predicted proteins | sample DeeMarSWOR152_54_FD_187464 | JGI IMG/M metagenome (GOLD analysis project Ga0209636, IMG submission 187464) | Marine sediment microbial communities from White Oak River estuary, North Carolina - WOR-1-52-54 (SPAdes) (version 2) | ecosystem: Environmental > Aquatic > Marine > Intertidal zone >...
TCTCCTATTTTGATCTGGTCTCCTGGGCGGAGCTTTATCCCTCCAGCCATTTTGATCATATTCCCCTCCAAATACGCCACCCCCTTGCTCATAATCACTTTCTCCGGGGTGGGTCTGGAAATGCGGGGCTTGGTCCTTTTAGGAGCTCGTTCTCCTTTAACCTTTCTTTTACCACCAAGATCAGCTTTACTTGATTTTTCCGATTTGGTCTTTTGGGAACGGGTTTTTCTTTTTTCAGACGAAGCGGTCCTTAATTTTTCTTTGGGTGGGGACTCTTCGACAGGCTTTGTTTCCGCCTCAAAAATCGCTTCCGTGGGACCCTGAATCAAGATCGCTTCCTTTCCCCTCTCTGGTTCAGTTCTTCCTTTATCTCCGTCTAAGTCTGTTCTTTGGGAGGCATAGGAGAGATCAATTTCGCTTTTCTTCGAAGGCTCCTCTTTTTCTATAAGTTCTTTTCCCGATGACGCTTTTGAATTTTCTTCCTTACCAGCATCCACGGTTGCCGTGCAAACTTTTGAACCTTTTTCCCCATCCTCTGGTAAAGAGGACTTCGAACGATTTGGATCATCTTCCTGCCGGGGAGGAACATCTCGATGTTTTGTGTTCACAAATACTCCCTTGAAAAAGGCCGAAAGAAAACTTCTTTTCATCTTCCCAGACGAGCGGATGCCCACCCGTCTGGGGTCTCAGTAAGCGGGAATTTCTATTTTTTTATCGACACCAAATCAGGCAGTCTTTACCAATTAATACACTTCTGCTTTGGTCACAATCTACCAACCGTAAACTGTAAACCATTTTGTCCTTGCCAAGTTGGGTCGTTTTTACTATAGTTTGACTGAAATAAGTGTTGCCAATTTAGAGCCAAGGAGTTTTTTATGAAAGTACAAGTGAAGAAAGGAAAGATCGAACAAGTTAAAGATCAAGCCATCATCTTGAGCCATTTTGAAGAGCAAAAGAAACTTACCGGTAGGGTCAAAGCGATAGATGATCGACTGTCTGGAATGATCAGCCATTTATTAAAAACCAAAGACTTTGTGGGCAGGTTAAATCAAACAGCGATTATTTATCCACAAGGTAAGTTGCCAACCCCGAGGATCATCTTGGTAGGACTGGGAAAAAGGGAGGAGTTTGATGTGCCCGGACAGGCAGACGTGTGCCTGGATAAACTTCGTCAGGCTTTTGGGGCTGCCTGTCGAAGGGCAAAAGAGCTGAGAGTCAAAAGCTTCTCCACTATGGTATTTCCAGCGGACCTAAAGGGAATTGATCCCGGCAAGTCCTCACAAGCAATGGTGGAGGGAATGCTCCTTTCAGACTTTCAGATGGATCAATATAAGACCATAAAGCAAGATCAGAGTTTGGAAGGTTTCACCATAATGGAGGAAGATACAGAAAAAATCAAGGCGATTGAAAAGGGGGCAATTTTAGGGGAGGTCTTTGCACAAGCCACCAATTTCGCTCGCGATTTAGCCAACCATCCCGGCAACATTTTGACCCCCACTCGTCTATCTTTGGAGGCGAAAAAACTTGCCCAAGAGAATAACTTGCGGTGCAAAATTCTTTCTTTGCCTGAAATCAAAAGACTGAAGATGAACTCATTTTTAGCGGTAGCATCGGGGAGCAAACAGCCTCCGAAACTTATTATCCTTGAATATCGCCCCACTACGCCACGGTCAAAAAGAAAAAAATATGACACTTTGGTTTTGGTGGGAAAGGGGATAACCTTTGATGCCGGAGGGCTTTCTTTGAAGCCCACCGATTTGATGCTAGAAATGAAGGGAGATATGACTGGAGGGGCAGTAGTGATGTCCGCCATAGCGGCCTCAGCCAAATTGAAGCTTCCCCTGAACCTGATTGGAATAATCCCTGCCGCTGAGAATCTCCCCTCTGGTTCCGCTTTGAAAATTGGAGATATTATTACTTCTCACTCCAAAAAGACCATCGAGATTTTGAACACGGATGCGGAGGGACGTCTGATTTTGGCGGATGCTATCTCTTACGCCAAAGTTTTTAAGCCCGATGCCATTTTGGACATAGCTACTTTGACTTCAGCTATCAAGATCGCATTAGGAACCATATGTGCCGGAGTATTTGGAAATCATGAAAAACTAAAAACCAAGATGATTCAGGCTGGGCAAAAAACGGGGGAGCGGATCTGGGAGCTTCCTTTGTGGGAAGATTATCAAGAGCTGATCAAAAGTGATTTGGCAGATATTAAAAATGTGGGAGGCAAACCAGCAGGAGCTATCATCGCCGCTCGTTTTTTGCAAAATTTTGTAGGAGATTACCCCTGGGTGCATGTGGACATAGCGGGAGTCGATTTTTTAGAAAAAGAAAGACCTTATATCCCTAAAGGTGCCACCGGATTCGGAGCGAGGCTCCTGTTACAGTTTTTGAGAGACTGGGATGAGGTTTGAAACAAAAGGTGTTAGGTTTTAGGTGTAAAAGTGCAAGTTGTAAGTGAAGGGTAGTTGCAGAACCTGTATAAATTAAAAAAGCATAGAAAAGAATGCTATCCGTTTGAATTTGTGAAAAAAGTACCAAATTCTCTCTTATTTTCATTGACATGATTTAGAGATTAGGTTATTATATTTATAAGAAAACAAAATTAATCCTGTTTTTTAAAAGGTGATTCTATGGAATTTACCAAAGCGTGTAGTTATGGGGTTTTCGGGATGATATATTTGGCCAAGCAACCCAAGGGGAAGATAGTTTCTTTATCAGAGATTGCCAAAGCGGAAAATCTCCCGGAGAAATTTTTGGCTAAGATTTTTCAGAATTTAGGCAGATCTGGTTTGATCAGATCTCATCGTGGCGCAGGAGGAGGATTCTCCTTAGTCAGACCAGCTAATAAGATAACGGTGAAAGAGCTTTTAGAAAGCATTGAGGGACACATCTGCTTTGCCAAATGCTTGAGTGAATTGGAGGACTGTGACAAAAAGGATATCTGCAAGTTGCGAAAAGTCCTGAAAAAAGTCCAAGATTATGCCACGAAGATTCTGGCCCAAAATACTTTGGCTGATCTGATCTAATAAAGCCGAAATTACCCTTAAATAATGGGAGCCCTTGTTTTGGATCCCATTGCGTACAGATTAGAAATGGACAGAAGGGATTTGGTATTCCCACTTTGAACCTTAGAAGGAGAAGGGTAAAGTGAAGGAAAAAATGTCTTTGAGGGACCTGGATTTGAATCTGGGAAAGAGAACCAGATTGTGTCGGCTTTTATACAAATACGGTCCTGCCAACGGAAGGCTTTTGTTTTTACCCATTGATCAGGGTTTGGAGCATGGTCCGGTTGATTTCTTCCCTAATCCAGATTCTGTTGATCCCAGCTTTCAATTGAAGCTTGCCAAAGAGGGTGGGTATTCCGGCATCGTCTTTCATATCGGATTGGCCCAAAAGTATCTGAAGGATTTTGCCGGCGAGGTTCCTTTGATCTTGAAATTAAATGGCAAAACTAACATCCCTTCCGACAGATATGCCTTCTCCCCTCAAACCGCCTCAGTTGAGGATGCGGTCAGATTGGGGGCAGATGCAGTAGGATACACCTTATACGTTGGCTCACCGGCTCAGGGTGAGGACATAAGACAATTCTTTGAAATAAGAGAGGACTGCGACAAATTTGGCATGCCCTTGATTATATGGGCTTATCCACGAGGTGAGGCCATAGAGGCTAAAGGAGGAAGAGATAGTCTGTATGCGGTCGATTATGCCGCCCGGGTAGCCTGTGAATTGGGGGCGGATTTGGTCAAACTTAACCTGCCGGAATATGATGAGAAAAAAGCCAAGGACTTACCCAAGCCATATGATCAGATGAAGTTCACAGCACAGGTAGGTTTGGAGAAAGTGGTAAAATCTGCGGGAAGAACTCTGGTTTTGGTCTCAGGCGGAAGCAAGATTTCAGACGAAGACCTGTTAGATAAGGTGAAAGCAAGCATGGAAGCCGGTGTAACCGGTTTGATCTTCGGTCGCAATATGTGGCAGAGAAAATTCGAAGATGCCCTCAAACTGACTGAGAAGATTAAGCGAATAATGTCTGAATATAGCGTTTAAAATTGAGCTGTTATTGCGGGGTACCCTTCGGCTTTCGCCCTCAGGGCAAGCCCTTACCCCGCAACTTGCATGGTTCGGGGTGTGGTTCGACAGGCTCACCATTAAAGGAGCACCACGAACCAACTTTAAGGAGGATAAGATGGAAGTAGATTGGAGAAATTATATTGTAAGCACACCTGATGTGCTTCGGGGTAAGCCGCGCATCAAGGAGACTAGAATCCCGGTTAGCCTCATCCTGGGCTATCTAGCTGCAGGTAACACCGTTGAGCAAATCATAGAGGAGTTTCCAGATCTTACAAAAGAACACATTACTGCATGTTTGGATTATGCCCGGGAGTTATCAGAATTTGAGGTAGCGGCCACATGAGTTTGAGATTCTTTGCGGACCATTGCATTTCCAATTTTGTAGTTGAAACGCTTCGGAGTTCAGGCTATGAAGTTTTTCGGCTAAAGGATCATATTCCACCAGATTCGGCTGATCAAGCTGTAATTTCAAAAGCACAAGAACTCGACTCGATTTTGGTTTCTTTAAATGGGGATTTTGTCGATATAGTAGCTTACCCTCCCGCAAACTATAAGGGTGTCATCGCCATTCAAGTTAGAAATCATCCGGAAATAATTCCACAACTTATGCGAAGGTTGAAAGAATACTTATCTGCTCACCCTGAAGGAAATCATTATAAAGGAAAGTTACTTTTGGTGGAAGTTCATAGAATCAGGGTTCGGGAATAACCGAATTAGCTGCCGGGCTTAACTACGAATTCGGAGGGTTGCTTTTTGGGAAATATTAATAGTTGCGTCAGGAGCTCTACTCCTGACGTTTTAAAAAAGAGTCGGGACTGAAAAAGTGAAGAACACCCACCGTTAGCCCGGGTCTGGGCGTGGAAAAAGTTTGAGTAAAGGAGTATTCGGATGAAGAAGATATTTATCCCATTAGCAATATTAGCTGGGCTATTTTTTCTTTTCATGGTGTTTCAACCCAAACCAGTGAAGCAAATTGAGAAAGAAAAAGCCCTCCACGAGCAGGTAGAAAAAAAGGATACACAAAAAGCATCAACAGAATCTCCTTTAAAATATGAGACGAATTTTGAAAGAAAAAGTCGAGAAATGGGCATTGTCATCGGAACTCCGGCAGATGATGTTCTAGCAATTCGGGGGAAACCTCCTTATCCTTCAGAAGTAGTTGGAAAAGACGAGAATGGGTTGATAGTAGAGTGGGAATATCCCGATGGTATCTATGTTATGCGCCGATGGGCAATTAATGGAGTAACGTGTTATCGGGTCGCCGAAATGAAATTATAGCTTGTGCTTCCCTATTACCTTGATGACAGATTGCTTCTCAGCCCAATTTTGAATTTTGCATTGTAATTTTTCATTTTACATTTTTAATTTTTATTTGATTAAAGCGTGCCAATAAAATCGGACAAATGGATCAGAAGAATGGCAAGGAAACGTCAGATGATTGTGCCATTCTCCGAAAGACAAATAAAGAAGGGGGTCATCTCTTATGGTCTTTCTTCTTACGGTTACGATATCAGAGTAGCAGACGAGTTCAAAGTATTCACCAATGTTAATACCACCATTGTGGACCCCAAGAATTTTGACCAAAAGTCGTTGATAGATGTGAAGGGAAAATTTTGCCTCATTCCGCCTAATTCATTCATTCTAGCCCGTACCGTGGAATATTTTAAAATTCCACGAAATATTTTGACCATCTGCCTGGGAAAGTCGACTTATGCCCGTTGCGGGATCATTGTGAATGTCACACCCTTTGAGCCGGAGTGGGAAGGTTACGCTACTTTGGAGATTTCCAATACCACTCCGCTCCCAGCCAAAATCTATGCAAACGAGGGGATTGCCCAGATAATTTTTCTGGAGGCAGATGAGATTTGCGAAGTCTCATACAAAGACAAAAAAGGGAAATATCAGGAGCAGAAAAAGATAACCTTGCCAAAGTTCTAATTGACCGATCCTGGATAAAATCAAAGAATTTTAAAACCAAAGGATCAAATTGTCCGTAGATTATGTAAGTTGTGAACTTTTTCACTAAGTCTTAGTCGATTTCTCTTAGTGACTCGTCAGATCCCTTCAGGATAAATATAAATCCCCGATCTGACCGCAGAGAGCAATGCAATTGAGTTCTGAAAACTTGTAAATTTTGCAATAAAGGAGGATTATGTTAAAGGAAATCAGGATACATGGTCGGGGAGGTCAGGGAGTGGTGACCGCGGCGGAGCTTTTAGCCGTGGCGGCCTTTGAGGACGGGAAATATGCCCAGGCATTTCCCTCATTTGGCAGTGAGCGTATGGGGGCACCGGTGCAATCTTTCGTGCGCATTGCTGATCATAAAGTCACAAGTAGAAGTCAGATCTACGAACCGGATTATCTGATCATCCAGGACAACACTCTCATCGGTGCCATCGATGTGCTCAGCGGATTGAAACCGGATGGAATGGTTTTGGTGGATACCGAGAAGTCGCCTGAGGAGTTGGGGCTTAAGACCACGGCAAAGGTTAGAACCATTCCAGCCACTAAGATCGCTTTAGAGATCATTGGGAGGGCAGTTCAGAACACCACTTTGATGGGAGCCTTCTCTGGAATAACCGGTTTAATCTCGGTAGAGGCGATAATCAAAAGCGTTAAGGAGAGGTTTCCGGGTGAGGTGGGAGAGAAAAATGCTTTGGCTATAAAGAAAGCTTATGAGATGATGTCCCGCCTTCAGGCGGGATCCGCCTCTGGCGGAAAAGGAGGAAAACGTGACTAAGCCAGAAGGCATAGTTGTTAAGCCGGGCTCAAGCAAGGAGTATAAAACCGGAAGTTGGAGAGTAAAAAGGCCGGTATTTAAACATGATAAATGTAATGATTGTCGCATCTGTGTGATGGTCTGTCCGGATGGCGTGATCTTTGGCGAAGATAAAAAGTATTGGGCAGATATGGATTTCTGCAAGGGATGTGGAATCTGTGCAGAGGAATGTCCAGTAAAGGATATCGAAATGGTTCTGGAGGTGAGATGATGAAAAAGGTGATTGAAGGATCTATGGCGGTTGCACAGGCGGTGAAGGTATGTCGTCCACATGTCATCTCCGCTTATCCTATAACTCCACAGACCCATATCGTGGAGAACCTGTCTCAGATGGTGGCGGATGGGGAACTTAAGGCGGAGTTCATCAACGTGGAATCGGAGTTTGGCGCTGCCTCGGTGATATTAGGTGCTTCGGTTACCGGAGCAAGAGCATATTCTACCACCACCGCCCAAGGTCTCTTGTTAATGGCAGAGGTTCTTTTTAACATAGCGGGCCTGCGTCTTCCGGTCTCCATAACCTGTGCCAATCGTTCCGTCTCCGCTCCTATAAACATATGGAACGATCATCAGGACGCCATGACCGTCAGGGATTCAGGATGGATACAGCTATACGCTGAGGACTGCCAGGAGGTTGCAGATATGCAGATTCAGGCATACAAGATTGGGGAGAACCCAGAAATTTCTTTGCCGGTGATGGTCAACATGGACGGATTTATCTTAACCCACGCCTTCGAGCCAGTGGAGCTGATCGACCAAAAGATGGCAGATGAATTTCTCCCTCCTTATAAGCCTGAGGTATATCTGACCACCAAAAATCCGGTTACTTTTGGAATTTTAGCCGAACCCGCCTATTATATGGAGACCAGATACCGTCTACAGCAAGCTATCGAGGCTTCCAAGCAAGTCATCGAGGATGTGGCAAACGAATTCAATAAGGTTTTTGGGCGACATGCAGGTGGTCTAGTGGATAAATACAGGTTAGATGGTGCAAAGACAGCTATCGTGGCTATGGGATCTGTGGTGGGCACAATTCGAGAGGTGGTGGACGAACTGAGAGAAAAAGGCGAGAAGGTTGGACTTCTTAAGATCAGAGCCTTCAGACCATTCCCCAAAGAAGCAGTATACGATGCCTTAAAAGATGTGGATAATATAATAATCATGGAGAAAGCTCTTTCTTTGGGATTTGGTGGAATTCTTTTGAATGAGACAAGGGCGGTCTTCTATGGTAAAGAAAGACAACCTAAAATATCCGGCTTCATAGTGGGATTAGGTGGAAGGGATGTTCCCAATAAATCTATCGTTAATGCGGTGAAGAAGGCCGAATCTGAGATGGTGGAGGACTCCTTTGTGGATCTAAGGGAGGAACTTATCGGAATCGGCGAGTGAATCAAAGAGTTTATCGAAGCTCGGTTAACGGTGACGAGGCTGGTATCGATGCCCGAAGCTCGGTAGTCGAAGCTGGAAAGTTCCCCAAAGAAGAGAAATTTCAAGCATCGAGCTTCGAATTACGAACTTCGATACGAGCATCGCCAACGAAAAACGAGCATCGAGCCTTAATAAAGGAAGGTAAATATGGCAAAAGATGAAACTTCGACTAATAAGAAAACTTTAGAGGGAAAAAGAAAGAAGGAGCCAATTACCGAGAGTTTGGTAGCACCCGGACATCGAGCCTGTGCCGGCTGCGGCGAGCTTTTGGCCGCCCGGTTAGTGATGAATGCAGCTGGCAAGAACGTCATCGCCACCTGCGCCACCGGTTGTCTGGAGGTGGTCTCCTCTGCCTATCCCCAGTCTGCCTGGAAGATGCCCTGGATACATTCATTGTTTGAAAATCCTGCCTCGGTGGCAGCAGGGATTGAGGCGGCATTGAAGGCTTTAGGCAGAGAAGACGAGGCTCATGTAATAGCTCAGGGCGGTGATGGGGCGACCGCGGATATCGGCGTAGGCTGTTTATCCGGCATGCTGGAACGCGGTCATAATGTCCTTTACGTCTGCTATGACAACGAAGCTTATATGAATACCGGAGTTCAAAGAAGCGGGCTGACCCCCTTTGAAGCTTCGACTACTACCGCCCCTTCCGGGAAGGTCTCTTGGGGAAAAACCACGGATAAGAAGACCATGCCGGAGATAGCGGCGGCACATGGCATTCCCTACGTGGCAACGGCTTCAGTTGGTTATTATAAGGATTTAGAAAAGAAGGTCAAGAAGGCTTTGAGCATCAAAGGGCCCAAATATCTTCAGATACATTGTCCATGTCCCCTGGGCTGGATTTTCGATTCGGCTTTGACCATCAAAGTCGCCCAGACGGCGGTACAGACCGGTCTTATCCCTCTGTTCGAGATAGAATACGGGAAAGTCACCTCAGTAAGAAAAATAGCCAAGAGAAAACCGGTAGAGGAATATCTTAAGCTTCAGGGGAGATTCAAACATCTTTTCAAAAAGCCGGGTGGGGAGGAGGAGATAAAAGGAATCCAAGCCATAGCGGATGAGAACATAAAAAAATACAATTTGGTATAAGGTAATTGCATGGAAGCGGTCAGAACCGATGGGCTGACCGCTTTTGTATTTACCTGTCTTACTCCGCAGTTTATAGTTGCCCCTTGCTCTTCTTAAGCCAAAAAGTGAAATTATTCACAAAGTTTCACTTGATTTTGACCGAATTTTAAGTTAATTTACTTTTTGAGTTCGTGTGAAACTGGAAGGCAGAATAGAAGATGCGATTTTAGAGGCTGGTGCTAATACAAAACAAGAAACAAGTTTACATACCCCTCACCCTAACCCTCTCCCACAAGGGGAGAGGGAACTTCATAAATTCTCCTCTCCCTTGATGGGAGGGGGTAAGGGGGGAGGGTGATTATGTTAATTTATTTAATTCGTTTGCTATAAGTTGATAACGGATAGACAAATACTGACTTTGGCATCTTTGTCTGTTCTCTTCATCTTGGCTTGTGCTTCAGTTAGGGAGAAGAAAACAAGTTTAGAGATACCTTTTAAGACGATCGACCATTTCATGGTGGGAGGATATGAAGTAGGAGCTTTAGAATATGAACCTTATATGCTGCCCTCAGGTTATGTCCAGCTTTATCATTTTCCCGTTTATCTCGAGGGGAAAAGAACACGCAACTTTTATGTGAACCTTTATGGCAATCCAGAGGATTTTCAGGTCTTTGCGAAGAAAAAACTCTCCAAACATCTCATATTGAATCAGCCCTTTTTATGGTTATTGGAAGAGAAAACCGAGCAAGACCCTCATCTCATTAAGAAAAGATATGAAAGTGCAGTCGAGTATAGCAGGATCAAAGAAGACCTTATAAAGATATTAAGCGAGTGAGTTTGGTTTTCGAAATAAAAAAGAAAGGAAGTTCTCGATGTTAAGCAAAGAAGAGCTCATTGCCAAGGCCCAGAAGCCGGGCAAGGATGCGATGAGGCTGCATCCCTTTTATAAGGGAAAAATTGAAACCGTCCCCAAATGCTGCGTAAGGGATTTTAATGATTTTGCCATCTGGTATACTCCGGGTGTGGCTCAGCCTTGTAAGGACATCGACAAATATCACGAAAAGGTTTGGGAGCATACCAATAAAGCTAACACGGTGGCGGTGATTTCCGATGGAACCAGAGTCCTGGGATTAGGTGACATCGGACCTGAGGCGGGACTCCCGGTGATGGAAGGAAAGGCACTCCTTTTCAAATACCTGGGTGGGGTGGACGTTTACCCTCTTTGTCTGGACACCAAGGACCCGGATGAACTCATTCGGACGGTAAAGATTTTGCAACCATCATTTGGCGGAATAAATTTGGAAGATATTGCTCAACCTAAATGCTTCTATATTTTGGATACCTTAAGGCATGAAGCCAGAATTCCAGTGTGGCATGACGATCAACAGGGGACTGCGACGGTAACCCTAGCCGCATTGCTCAATGCCTTGAAGATTGTGGGCAAGAAAATTCACCAGATCAAAGTTTCCATGATCGGAGCGGGTGCCGCCAGCGTGGCTTGTTTTCGGGTGATGATCTCGGCTGGAGTTGATCCAGGAAACGTTATAATGTGTGACATAGATGGAATTCTTTACCCGGAAAGAACGAAGTACAAAAGAGGTGATCCTCGCTATGCGTTTTGCCGGATCACAAATAAGGAGGGACGAAGAGGAGGAATCCCTGAGACCATGAGGGATACGGATGTATGCATCGGCTATTCCGCGCCGGGACCGGACATCATAAAAAAGGAATGGGTTGCTTCAATGAGAAAGAATGCCATAATTTTTGCTTGTGCCAATCCCATTCCGGAGATTTGGCCCTGGGATGCCAAGGAGGCTGGGGCAAGGATCGTGGCAACCGGCAGATCAGATTTTCCCAATCAGGTGAACAACTCCTTAGGTTTTCCCGGTATATTTAGGGGCACTTTGGACGTCAGAGCCAAAACCATCACCGATGAGATGTGTATTGCGGCTGCTTATGAATTGGCTCAAACTGCGGTGGACAAAGGATTGCATGAGGATTATCTCATTCCCACTATGGATGAGTGGGAAGTATATCCAAGAGAGGCAACAGCAGTGGGGCTTAAAGCCATCGAACAGGGAATCGCCAAGATCAGAGTTTCCAAGGAGGAACTTTTTGAACAGGCATCCCGAACTATAAAACGTGCTAGAGAACAAGCCAAGGTCCTTATGGAGTCTGGAATCATACCGGAGCCACCTGAAGAAGAATGATTTTGAAAACACGTTTAAATAAGATAAACGACATGTATTTTTAACTTCAGCATTGAGTAAATGCTCGGAAACAGAAGGGAGATTGAGGATGATGCAACAAACAGAGACAGGATACCTTAAAGAGAAGCCTTATAATGTAAAATACATAACCGATCCCTCGCAGGAAGAACTTAGGGAGCTTGCCCTCAAGCATACTCCTGCAATAATGAAGACCGCCTACGGCAACATCGACAAGGTTACTCGACTTAAAGCCAGAAAGGCCAAGTTAACATACTGCATTGCACCGGAATCGGAAAAAGACAGGTTCTCCGGGAACATAATTGATCCAGACAAAGCCGGCGAGCTTATAGAAAGACAGAAAGCTTACATCGAGAAGCAGGGAACGTTAATCGCGATCAATGCATATTACGGATATGGGAAAGGAGCGGTGCCGATACAGTGGTTGTATACCTTAGAGGCAGCCAATCTGGCGGGTATGCAGCAGGTGCTTGCATTTCCCCGCTCGGCCATAGAAAGCAAACAACAGCTCAGTCAACCGTTCAAGCCAAAGTTTCGTTTGGTTTTCACCGCGGGATTAAGCCTTGAGGATATGCCAGGCAACCTGGCCATGCTCGTGGATTTGGAGAACTGGACAACTTATGTGATAGGATCGGATTATTTTGGCGAGACCAAGAAGGGTGCTTTGCGAATGCTCAACGAATATGTATACAGATTGGGTGGTTTAGTGCTACATGCCGGTGCCAAGAAAGTGACCATCGATGGAAAAGCCATGACCATGGGGATCATGGGGCTTTCCGGCACAGGCAAAACCACCACCACCTTCAGCAAACAGGGTGAGCTGGCACAGCCCATTCAGGATGACATGATCGTGATGTGGCCCGACGGCACCCTCACCATTACGGAAAATGGCTGTTTCGCCAAAACCTTTGGGCTCACCAAGGAGTCGGAACCGGTGCTTTACGCCGGCTCCACCCATCCGGATGCTTGGCTGGAGAATGTCTTTCCCAATCCGGATGGAACGTATGATTTCAGCAAGGTGCGGCTCACACCAGAGGAAGTGGCGCGGCTTAAGGATATGCTTATCGACTCCGCCGCTCCGGCCGACAATGTGGAAGCTTATATCAGCGAGAAGACGAAAATCGATGATGTAGTGGATGAGTATGACATTCCTGAGGATGGGTGGGATTTTACCGTTTGGACGCAGAATGGCAGATCCATCATTCCCATGAAGGCGATAAAAGATGCTGCCAGCTTCGATGATATCCCGCCATTAAGGTCACTGGGAATCTTAAACCGGGATGAGGGTTCAGATGCGGCTGTCCCAGGAATCGTTCGTCTCGCCACTCCGGAGTTGGCCGCCGGTTACTTCATGTTGGGTGAAACCTCGAAGACCTCTGCCGCTGGCAAAGAGAGAGGTAAGACCCGTTCACCCTTCACCCAGCCGTTTTTTACCAGCCCATTTGGATTACAGGCTAAGAGGTTCAGTGAGTTGGCCGCTAAGCTGCCAGGCCTGCAAACCTGGTTGATGAATACCGGATACATAGGTGGAGATCAGAGGGACGAAGAGAACGGAAATGCACTCAAAGTGAAAATTCGTCATTCCTCAGCCATGCTGGAGGCAATGCTTACCGGCAGGATCAAATGGAAGAAGGACCCAGATTTCGGTTATGAA
>Ga0209636_10005267_pt1 | contig 13227 bp, 11 predicted proteins | sample DeeMarSWOR152_54_FD_187464 | JGI IMG/M metagenome (GOLD analysis project Ga0209636, IMG submission 187464) | Marine sediment microbial communities from White Oak River estuary, North Carolina - WOR-1-52-54 (SPAdes) (version 2) | ecosystem: Environmental > Aquatic > Marine > Intertidal zone >...
TCAGCAAATGGAATACGACTATGAAGAGTTACTGAAAAGAGCACGTTCACAAATCCCTGAGGTTACTTCAAAGCACGAACGTCTAGAACTTCCCAAACTTGCTCATTCAGTCATAGGTATGCGCACGATAATCTACAATTTCAAAGAAACCGCTCAAGCTCTGAATCGTGACTCTAAGCATCTTTTGAAGTTTCTGACAAGGGAGATGGCTACAGCTGCAACCATGCAAGAATCTAGGGTGATTTTCCAAGGAAAGTTTTCACGGGAAACATTTGAGAGACTTTTACAGAGATACATGGAACAATTCGTTACATGTCCAATCTGCAAGCTTCCAGACACAAAAATTATGAAGGAAAAACGTCTATCATTCTTAGTGTGTGAAGCGTGTGGTGCAAAGTCGTCAATTAGACAACTGTAAGAGTGTCCAGAAATTGGATGTCTACATGAATCTCAGAAAGGTCGGCAACAACATTCTTTTGGCCATATGTGACGCCGAAATACTAGGCAAAACTTTGAAAAAGGGGAAGATAAGTTTTCATGTGAAAGAAGAATTCTACAAAGGCACAAAAGTCAGCATCGAAGAAGCTATGTCAATGATAGAAAACTCTACAACCGTGAACATGATAGGCAAGAACGTTGTTCAAAAAGCCATAGAAAAAGGTCATGTACACCCTGATGCAGTGTTGAAAATAGAAGGCGTACCACACGCACAAATAGTGAAACTATAAAGACGAATAATGATACTTTCACTTGCATTTGCGAAAGATTTTACCGTCTCAAAGCCACACAGGCGTTCGAACACACTGTTCAAGCCGTTTAGCTTTACGGTTCTTGGAGCGTCACTCACTGAAACAACGCGTCGAGATGTCAGAGGTTGGCTAGCTTTCTGAAGTCATGCTATCAGTCTCAACCCAACTGAACTTCTTCTGAAGCGCTTTCGGGTAGTACTGCTTCCAATCATAGTCAACTTGTTTTCCCCATTCGTAGTAAATTCGGGGGTCAATATAACTCTTCAGAGACGTCCCAAGATTGTAATCACGAGTCTGCTTCTGAGCCTCTATCCTGAGCTCAAGTTTACCCATCGACACATTGTCACGTTTCCTCCGACTCTTCAGCATCTGGCTTAACTTACTCATTCGCTCTGCGTGCTTAAGCTTCATCAGCTTAAGGCGTTCTTTTTGGCGTCTCAAAGCGTTTCGTTCAAGGCTAATACGTCTCCTCAAAACACGTACGGACTTACCTTGCTGCTTCGTCTCCATTAGCTGCCTTCGACGAGCCTCTAACCTCTCCTTCAATGCCTTCAGCCTTTCCTCATGTTTTCTCAGTCTCTCTTCATGTCTCTCCTTCTGCTCCTCAATTATTCGCTTTAGCTTGTTTTCCCCGTCCTTTGCTCGATTCTTCAGAGCCTTGAAGCGGTCCTTCTTCTTTTCCAGAGACAATTTCCAAGTCTTGGGGATTGTCCGCTTATGGTTGCAGACTTTGGCGGCTTCGAGGTTCGCCATCGTTGCGATGTAATTCTTGACGTAATCAGGTTCTTCCAGCTTGACAAGACCCTTCTCCAATCTTATTTCGACAACTTCGGACGCATAGCAAGTGCGGAAGACCTTTGCCGAGAGCCCAGTCATCACCTCATCGAGAAATTCGCTCACATGTTTTGAGTCGACACCGTCGAAAAGGGCGGACTGTGCGTTCGCTGTGAATTCCTTGAGGTTTCTAATGACATTGTCCGAGAGTTCCGCCGTGAAGACATGGAGTACGGAGTCCTTTCCGAGAAATCTGAACGTAACAGTGTCATCGTCGTTGAAGCTGACGTGCCTCGGTCGGAGGGTTGAGGCGCCAATGGTGTCTGCCTCGTCAGGGTCCTTCTCGTCGCCAACTCTGATTTTCAGCTTGTCAATCAGGAAACAGACGGTCGCTGTCTTCTTCCGTCTCAGATCATCAGAATTGAGATTTCCCAAGATGTGTCTCTGAACTCGTACGAGGTTACGGCGAAGCTCCCTTGCCTTCTCAAACTTCTCAATATCCCTTTTCTGCTTCAAGATGCTCGAGTCGGAAAACCACACATATTTCATCTTGCCAGCAAGTTTGTCCTGCCATCGCGCGATCCACATAGAGTCAGGCTGCCACATGATATTCTTCCACTTGCCGGGCGGCTTTGGGGCATTTGGCGAAAGGTTAAGTTCAATATCCTTTTGGCAGGGCCCTTCCTTCCATCGACCTCTTAGGGGATGTTTGCCTCGACCCATGAAAATGGAACTCGGTTCAACGGCGTAGTTAGCCACCTCCACTCGGACGCCGTCAATCCAAGCATATCCATAGCGTTCTTTATTAGCCTCCCTCTGAGCTTTTCTGTCAGCCGCCAGTTGCTTCCTCTCCTCTGTGGAGAGGTTTGCCTTCCAGGCTTGCTCCTTTCCGACGGTAGAAATGACGTCGGAATAATCGACGTCGCCGGGCTCAACCCTCACGCCGAGTTCTTTTGAGAAGTCACCGTGAAAGTTTTTCGCGAATACAGGATCCTCGACGTAGGGAGTTCCGACTTTTTTGGCCCAAGCGAAAGCCATTTCCTGCTGTTTTGGCGTCAGTTTAATCTTTTTTCTCTTTACTTGGATGGTAATGCCTTTTCCTTCGTATCGCGGTGGAACTAGGACTCCATTGTGGCGTAGCTGTTCCATCAAGTTCTCCGCCTGACTAGATTCTTATACGTAGAAGGGAGAAGACTTAAACCTTGCTTTCATAAGTTAACCTTTTCGAGTTTTCTGGAAATGTTTTTTCCATCGTGAAATATTTTAGGCTGCTCAACTTCGAGGATGCAGATCGTGAGTTTAATCATTAATTGTGTGATATGATGAACACGCTTTTAAGGAGGCTTTCATATTTGTAACGGGACAGTTGAGGTGGCTAGTTGGGCAAGAAGAAGGTCATAAGTGAGGAAGAGTTAAGTGAAATGGTTCTTCCAGCAGCAAACGATGTTTTAGGTGTAGCTGTCAAACTGCTTGGTTTTGACCGTGTTTTGGTTAAGTGTCAAGACAGTCATGAACGTCTGTGTCGCATACGTGGCAAATTGAAGAGACGGGTTTGGATACGTGAAGGAGACGTTGTTTTGGTTTCTCCTTGGGATTTTCAGTCTGACAAGCGCGGGGATGTTATCTGGCGCTATAGACGTTCGCAAACAGAATGGCTTCGTAGAAAAGGGCACTTGACGATCTGATTGATTATGGATGGAGAAAAATCAAGTGTCTTTTAGGAAACGCGTCGAAAAGAGGCTTCTCAAAAAGGAAAAGGATTATGAAACTGAACAGTTGATGAAGGAAAAGCGAAGCGAAGAATACGAGGTTTTGGAAGAGGTTTTTGACCGATCGACACTGATGGTAATCTACGACTTTTTAAATAAGGGGGTCATAGACGAAATCTATGGTGTCGTTAATGCTGGAAAAGAATCGCGTGTTTATTGGGGAAGAGACAAGCATGGAGATGAGCTGGCGATAAAAATATATCTGACCATTTCTGCTGAATTCCGGAAAGGCATGTTCAAGTACATTGATGGAGACCGAAGATTCAAAGGGGTAAGACGCGACACTCGCTCGCTGGTTTTTGCATGGGCCCGAAAAGAATTCAGGAACCTGGAGCAGGCAAAAGCCGCAAAAGTCAGAGTTCCGAAACCAATTACTGTGGAAAAAAACGTGCTCATAATGGAGTTCATTGGGAAAAACGGGATTAGCGCACCTTCAATGAAGGAGCAGTCACCAAAAGACCCTAGAAAAGCCTATAGAACTCTTGTGAGTTATTTAACAAGGCTTTGCCGTAAGGCTGATCTTGTCCACGGAGACTTAAGTGAGTACAACGTCATGATTTGGAGGGGTCACCTAGTTCTGTTTGACGTTTCGCAGGCCGTTCCACTCTCTCATCCCCTTGCAAACTCTCTTCTCGTAAGAGATTTAGAAAACATGAATGGATATTTCACACGTTTAGGTGTTGAAGTTCTTCCAGTTGATGAATGCTATCGGAGAGTTACGGGTCATGACAGAAACTAGCTCATTTCTCAGAATTCCAAGCGAACGAATAGGGGTCTTGATAGGACCGAATGGAGCAACAAAAAAATACATTGAGCAAAGACTTTCAGTTGTGCTTGAAATAGAAAGTGAAACAGGCGGCGTGAAGATAATCTTAACTGAAAATGTTGAAGATCCACTCTTTATATTCAAGGCAAAGGATGTTGTAAACGCCATTGGGAGGGGTTTCTCTCCAGAACTTGCTTTCCGCCTAATCCGTGATGAAGAGGCTTTCTTAGACGTGATCGACTTACGGACTGTTTTCGGCAGATCTGAATCAGATTTAAAGCGTGTTAAAGGTCGCATAATAGGGATGGAGGGCAAAACCAGAGTGATAATCGAGGAGCTGACAGAAACTAACGTGTGTGTTTACGGACATACTGTTAGCTTAATTGGAGACGTTGAACAGGTTCAAGCTGCAAGAGAAGCCATTCAGATGCTGATTAGAGGAAGCCTTCACAGCACCGTCTACAGATTCCTACACAGGAAACGAAGAGAACTCAAGAAGAGAAAGCTTGAACTTTGGGAAAAGCCAGAAGAAAAGAATCACCAATAGTCTTCAGTTCTTAGCTCACTCGGTATGTCTGCTATACGAGATTCGTTAGGCCATTTGGGATCCAATTGATGGGTTTGCGCAATCCATAAAACTGGCACAGGAGAGATAATAAATGATGGCATATGCGTAGAAAACTCGTATTTGGATTGGCTTTGACAATTGTTTTCTTAGGATTTTTACGTGCCAAATCAGGGGCTGAGATGGGAAGAGCAAGTGTTGTCATCTACATTAAGGCTGATGGAAGTATCGAGGGCACGAATAGGATTCAGCGGGACGGAGACTTCTACGTTTTTCTCGATGATGTTCATGATGAAATTGTGATACAGAGAAACAACATGACAATTGACGGAAACGGAAGCACGCTTCAGGGTACTGGAAGGGTTACGGGTTTAGCTTGTGCTGCATACACAACGTGACAATCAAAAACACAAGCGTTAAAGACTCCACGTCTGGTGTTCACCTCAATTCGGCTTCGAATATTGCCGTTTTTGGAAACAATATAACAAAAAACTATAACGGCATTGAGCTTGTGTCATCTTCTGATAACACAATTTCTGAGAACCACGTAGCAAGCAACTACTTTCAAGGCATCTGCGTTGACTCTTCGTTTAACAACATCTTTTCCGAAAACAACATAACAAACAACGATGTTGGCGTCAAGCTTGTGTCGTCTTCTGGAAATAGATTCTTTCGCAACAATTTTGTAAACAACACCATGCAAGCCTGCAATTATCCGAGCAGTTGTGGTAACGTATGGGATGATCATGTTGAAGGTAACTATTGGAGCGACTACATTGGTACTGATTTAAACCATGATGGCGTAGGCGAAAATGAGTACGAAATCGACGAAGGTAATACTGATCATTGTTCTCTAATGGGCAAGTTTGACAGTTTTAACACTTCATTGGGATATTATATAAACATTGTTTCTAGCTCTACCATAGAAGATTTTGAGTATTCAGAGTCAAATAGCACAATGAGAATGCATGTGTCTAACATCACTGCAAATCAAGTCTTTGGTTTCTGTAGGATGCGTATTCTACATGCTTTGGCTGAACCATCCAGTGTTACTGTTGATGGTGCAGAGCCTTACTACGTGAACTACACACGGTACGATGATGGAAATAATAGGTGGATATACTTCAGCTTCAGCCATAACCAATCGAAACTTGAAACAGTGATTATCCCGGAATTTCCAACGTTGATTGTTCTGCCAGTATTCATAACAGCAACCCTACTGGCAGTCATGGTATGCGAAAGAAAGTATTTGTGCGTCTAAACAAGGGAGATTGTAAATGCTTTCACAGGTCTTTTGTCCATAGTTTGTCAGCAGTATCAGTGCTCATACAAGCACACGCTACAGATAGATTGTCCGCCATGGGACATGTGTTGTGATTTGACCAGCTTTTATACCAATAGCAGATGGATGTTCTTTCTATAATCAATCTACCACAAATTCTTTAAGGCTCAAGAGCGGATGACCTGAAACCGATTAGGTGGGGAGAAAGGGAAATGAAGAAAGTATTATCAATCGGAGCAATTGTGTTAATGGCTCTATTGGCGTTCCAAGCATTACCAGTGACCATAGGCTCAAACGAACTGCTCGTAGAGATAGATATCGACCCAGACGTCTTGAATTTGAATAGTAAAGCCAAATGGATAACTTGTCACATCGAGTTGGGCGATAATGTAAGTGATGTTTGGGTCTCTTCTATAATGCTTAACAACACCATTCCAGTAGACTTAACAGCTCCCGTGGAAGTGGGAGACTATGATGGTGACACTGTTCTAGATTTGACCGTTGGATTTAACAGAACACAGGTGGAGGAGTACATCTTGGCCTATTTAGATCTCAAGAGTATTGCGAATGGCACTGTGACTTTGACTTTGACAGGAGAGTTTCATCCTCCACAATCTTTCAATGGAAGTGACATAGTGACAGTTTCCAAGTTACTTGGTGATGCAAACTGTGACGGGAAGATCAACCTGTACGATGCGGTCACAATGTTGATAATCTACGGATGTAGAGAAGGACAGCCACGATGGGATGCAAACGTAGACATGGCCCCAGAATACGGGGTCATTGACATCTATGACTTTGTAGCTTGGCTCTATTGTTGCTATCTCCCATAAAACAGCCTACACAACTCCCACCATTTTTTCTGTGACGTACGACTGAGGCGACTGCATCCTACAGATAAATGTTAAAGGTCTCCACTAGTATTTCCAAGCATAGTGCATATGATCGAGTATGTTGCAAAGCGTGTTGTCTGCTACGTCCGCTTCGTTTAGAGCAAAAGGTGCATAGATGTCATTCGTCTCATGGTCTGAGGAAATGTTGAAAATCGAAACATGTCTATAAGAGCGCAAAAGTCTGCGTTGCCGGTGTTGATATCACACCTAACGTCGCAAATTCCATCGTGGTTATCATATGTTCTGGTGTTTTTGCGAACTTGAAATGTATGACGGGCTCTCCGCACTCAAGATCCCAATCATTTTGTTTCAGTGGGGCCAGAGTCGTCATCGCCCGCCGTGTAAACTGAAGTGTCGAAGTCAAATAAAAGCTTACAGGAATCAAAGTAATATTGCTGAATTTGAAATAACCTGTATAATTGATTCTAACAATGTTTCTTTTGTCTAGGTGTTTAAGAATGGTCAATTGTCCAAAATGCGGAGAACCATTGGTGAAAAGAACGAAATGTAAATATTTCTGTGAGAATGAAGCTTGCCCGGTCATATTTGTTCGATGTCCGCATGAGCGCACTAGAATGAGAGTAGCCTTGACAGCGTTAGCGAGCGAACAAGCTATCGGGGAAATCGAAGAAACTACTGTAGAAAGTGGAAGCCAAGCTTTTAGGTAGTCTAGAGCTTAGCCACTGAAGCATTTCGTGCACCGTGCAATCAGCTTGTCAACTGAGCCCAGTAGAGCGCATGTCCTTTGATTTTTACCTTTTTTCCTGTGTAACGTCACATGTAACCTTTGAATGGACATGGAAGCCATCGTGAAATATGATATAGCGACAGAATTTTCTTCGAAAAGGAAATAAGAACTATTCCTGTAGCACAAGTAGGCATGGTGAAGTTATAGAGAATCGTATGCGTGCGGAACGTCATGTTAAAGTACATTCGTTTGGTTCCCTTGGCTGCGGAAAGCCTTGGTGTAAGATCATTGTGCACCTATGTTGAGACTCCAGATGTAAAAATCTTGCTAGACGCTGGAGTTTCCCTTTGTCCAAATCGTTTTGGTTTACCTCCTCACCCAGAAGAATTCAAGGCCATAGACTTTTGCCGGAGAAAAATTGCAGAAGCGTCTGAGAAAGCTGAAGTGGTAACGTTAAGTCACTATCATTTCGACCATCATACTCCTTCTTATGAAGATTGGCTATGTAATTGGACTGAGGCAAGGGAAACTGCAAGGCGAATTTACGAGGGAAAAATCGTGTTACTGAAAAACCCGAAAGAGAAGATCAACTATAGCCAAAGGCGAAGAGGATGGATGTTCCAGAAAACAGGCGGGAAATCTGCAGAAAAACTTGAAGTTGCGGATGGAAAATCATTTAATTTCGGAACGTGCACAAAACTTGGATTTTCAGAACCGGTCTTCCATGGATCGGAAAACTCGATCTTAGGCTGGGTTCTAATGACAACCGTTCAATATGGCGACGAGAAATTTCTGTTTGCACCCGATGTTCAAGGTCCCATGTGTTCACGCACGCTTGGACTAATCCTAAGGGAAAAGCCGCAAGTATTAATGATTGGTGGCCCGCCACTTTATTTGTCGGGATTCAGAGTTAGAGAGGAACACATGCACATGGCATTAAGAAATCTGGAAAAGATTGTGGAAGCAGTACCTTGCACAATTTTGGAGCATCACGTTTTGAGAAGCTTAGATTGGCGTGAAAGGACGAAGAGTGTTTTCGACAAAGCGAATGAATATGGGCATGAAGTTCTGACGGCAGCGGAATTCTTAGGAGAAGGGAACATCTTCTTGGAAGCGGCTAGAAAGAGGCTCTTCGGAGAGAAGCCTCCGTCAGCTGAGTTTCAGAAGTGGATGCGGAAAAATAGCGAGACTAGAAGGCACATTAAGCCTCCAGTTTAGCCTTCAAGTAGTCTTTCTATCTTTTCTAAATCCTCTGGCAGGCGTTCATACTTTATTCCGTAAAATGGTAACTGGATTTTCTTTTCTTCTAATACAAAACGAAGTTCATCTATTAGAATGCCAGAGCTTTCTCGTCTATTTTTGGAGACTTTTTCGGAAGACCTCTCTTTTGATGTTTGACTGACACCGCAGCTTGGGCTTCCGTCAACGCCCACGACTATTTCTGTTCTTATTTTACACTTTGCGTATTCTTGGATTTGCTCGACTATTTCTTTGGCGGTTCTTCTGCAATGGCTTCTAAACATGACAGTGTCATATTGATCCTTAGTTTTGCCTTCTCTCAGAATGCCAGCATATGAGAGTTCTGGACACGGCATTTGCACTATCCCTATATCGTTAGACATCAGGAATTCTACGATTTCAGTCATCGTGCTTGATCTTTCTGCCAAGCCTAAAACACGAGAGTTCTGATTTAGGATACAGTGCGCAACTATGGCTATTCTTCCGCTTCTTTTGTCGTTAACCAAGTTGTTCACATCATTTTGGGAAGTCTCTTCAGTTACTGTCTAACTTAGCGATTCCTCGTCAAATATTCTTCTCTGGCCTTCCCTTATCCGTTCAATCATGTTTCCAACCATTTGAGCCTTCGTTGTTGATCTCCCGATAGAGTAGTGGCTTCCATTTGTAATTGAGGCTATGATCTCCGTTGTGATATGACCGTACGTTTCGCGACCGTACATGTGAGGATTCGTGTTTACAACGATTGTGTTTGTTCCTTCACGTTTGATCATTTTGGAGGCAGATGTTACGTCCTTCACAGCCATCTCTTCATACTCTCTGACAATCACCCGAACTTCTTCTATTTGCCGGACTTCACCAGTTTCAAGGCTTCTCTTGAGCGGGACATTTGCACTTCCATCGGTTATTATTACCATAACTGGCACGGTTGACGGATCTCTCCTTTTCGCCTCTTTCAAAACTTCTCGTGCTTTGAGCATTCCAGCGGCAAGTGGAGTAAAACCGCTCACGCGTAGGTTTATGAGTTTGCTGGCTACAACTCTTAGATTTGTTATCGGATGTTGAACGACAACAGCCCCTAAATCCTTTAGAGCTACTATTCCAACACGATCTCTACACCTGTATGCGTCGCTGTGGAGCTTAAGTAACGCTTCCTTCACAGCCTCCAAATTGAGAAGCATAGAACCACTTAAATCAATCACAAAAACCATCGTCAAAGGAGCCTTGTACAATCTTAGTTTTTCACGCACATCTTGGAAACAGACTTTTAACGCTGTCTCTGGAGTCTTTTCGCGGTTTTTCTGCTTTCTAGCTGCTTCTCGGATCGTTGCAGGGATATGAATGTCAGTGGGTTTTCCATGTGGAAATTTCCATCTGTAAGGTTTACCCCTGTGAAGAGACGTTAGTGCTTGAGCGTGTCTGCCAGCATAGACGCTTCGTTTTCGAGTTTTGATTTTTCCCATCTTTAGAAAGAATTTCGACGGGGAAACAATTCTGTTTTCCAAACTGCCAAAGATTGGAAAGCCTTGAGAGACTTTCAGGGGTCCAGCGGCGTTGCTGACAGTCGGAATTCCCTTCAATTCGCCTTTTTTGCTCTTGATCTTTTCTTCATAGGTTTCCCCACGGAGTTTTTTGGAGCCTATTTGCAAACCATCAGTAGCGGGGGCGTTTTTTGGGCTCTTTTTCAACTTTTTGCCAATTCCAAATAGGACACCGCCTAGCAATCGGTTCATGAGGAGCATTGATCTAAGTTGAATTCTTCGGATTTTTCTTAGAAGATTATCTTTTTCTGCTTTTTTTTCTTCTTCTTTTGTTGCGTCTTTCCTAGCCCAGAAAATGGCTCTTCCTCTGGATTTTCTTTTTTTCATTTCTTTTTTTGTGGTTTCTCCTGTCTTTTCGAATTCAAAGACTTTTTTCACTGTTGCCTTGAAAGCTTCTATTATTTCGTGTGGTGTTGCTGGCTCGAGGAATCCTCCTTCTCTTGTTCGGTGGCTTAGTACAAGTTCAGCCGCGAGTAAAACGTCGTCTGGTTGTACTTCTTTTCTGTTTTCGAAGGCTGCTAGTGTTGAGGCTGCTTTTGCGATGATTATGTCTGGGCGTAAGCCGTCAACTTTCAAGTCTGAACATGTTTTGCAGATGGCTCCGAGGAGGATTTGGGCAATGTCAACTTCTATCAGCAGTTTTCTGGCTTGAGTTATTCTTTTTCGCAACTCATCTTGTGAGGGCTTGTGTTTTTCATAGAATTTTTCAGGGTTCCTCTCGAATTCTATGTTTCTTCTGACTACTTCCATCCGGTCTTCTACGGAGTTTATTCTATCAACGGTGACTGATAGTGGAAAGCGGTCAAGAAGTTGCGGTCTTAGTTCTCCTTCTTCAGGGTTCATCGTTCCGATAAATATGAAGCGGGCGGGATGACTTACAGATATTCCTTCTCTTTCAACGGTGTTCCATCCCATGGCTGCAGCGTCTAGCAAGTCGTCTGCGATGTGGTCTGCCAGTAGGTTTACTTCGTCTACGTAGAGAATGTTTTGGTTTGCTTCAGCTAGAATTCCTGGTTCGAGCGCTTCTATTCCATGTTTTATCGCTTTTTCCACATCAAGGCTTCCGACGACTCTGTCTTCTGTTGCGCCGAGCGGCAAGTCTACGACAACCATTTCTCTCTCCTCTACTGGCAGCTTCTCCGCCTTCTTGTAGCTTTCACCGCATTTGGGACACATGTTAGACGGGTCACGGGGGTCGCAGTTGAAAGGACAATTTTCAACGACTTCTATTTTCGGAAGAATGTCAGCCAAGGCACGGATGATCGTGCTTTTCCCTGAACCTTTCGGTCCCTTTATGAGCAAGCCGCCGATTTTCGGATTAATTGCATTGATTAAGATGGCTAGTTTAAGCTTGTCCAAGCCCACAATTGCGGAGAAAGGAAAAACCAGCCTTTTTCTTTGCATCGTATTGATGGCCTCTTCTGTTCTAGTAAAAGCAAGTTTTAACCTATTAGTTTTTAGTTGATTGATGGTGTGGTTCAAGACTGAGATTTGAGCCCAAGTGTCTTATCGTAATTAAGTTATAGAAGATTGTTCCATAAGATATATGTGGGTGAGATTCCTCTTAGAAGTTCATGAGGAGAACGATAGAAGCTCTTGCGAAGGGAGAAAGGAGATAAAGGGGAGAATTACTTTATTGCTTCTACCGTTCTCCTCGCACATCCTTCCAATAGGCATTACGTAAACGGAAGATTTAACTCTTAACCTTCCTTTATTCTGGAATTAAATTTTAACTCTTTAGGAAAAACAATACCGGGAGGTTAGCTAGAATCTTCTGGTTTTTTACGTATTTAAACTCATGCCGTTCTAACATTCTAACACTGTGGCTGTATGGAGCACTGAAAGCTCAGGTTCTCTGAGCAGACCTCGTTTTCTGAAAGACTTTTGAGGGCCGAGGCCGGGATTTGAACCCGGGCGCTAGGCTCCACAGGCCTATAGGCTACCAAGCTACCTCACCTCGGCCACGATTTGCTGATTTCGGTTACTTTTGTAGTCTTGGCTTTATTTACGTTTTCTGAGAAAGACTGGCCTAGCATTCAAACACAAAACGGTAGAAAACAAACACTTATTTCGTTTTTTCTTTGAGTGTTAAGAGATGTATGGCTAATGATGATAGAGTCAAGGGTCGATAGCGAACTTCGTCAGCCAAGTCTATGAGGAAACTGTCCATTTCACCAAGTTCCAAATCGTAAAACTGATGAGCCCAATTAGTGAGATCGATAAAGGACTTGTAGTCTTCGTGAACAGAAATCATGATTGCGTTGTATCCGCAGCCCATTCCTCTCTCAGCCATAATAATTTCGAAAGGACCCTTCTCGAAGCTTTTATTAAGAATTTCCTTTGCCCTCTTGGTCTTTTCCGCATCAAAACGTTTCTTATATTTGAAAAAGGTGACAGCCAAAATTTCGTATCCAAGTCTGTGAAAATCGGGAATCAGCGTGTACTCTCTTATATATCCTTCCTTCTCCAATTTTCTTCGTGTCCTCGTAACCGTCGGCTGAGAACTGCCAATCTTCTTCGCTAACTCCCTGTCGCTCAACTTTGCATTCTTCATAAGCTCAGACAGAACCTTCCAATCAATCTCTCTCAAAACTGACACTTTCCACCAAAGCTCTACACTGATATTTTCATTGATATACATTAATTTATCGTTCAATACTAAAGTCGTGTCTTCTCTAATGCACTAGTTAAGCAGAACCACCGAAATGCATCAAATGAATCCCATGGGACTGTGTCAATCACACCTGCTTTAGTCGAGCTTGCGAAAGGTTTAAGTATCTGCATTACAGATTACAAGATACACGTTACAACTGTTCCGAGGTGAATGAAATGGAAGAAGAATGTTGCGGAGAAGAAATGGGAAAGGAGAAAACGAAATGCATCATAAAAATGCATTGCCCCGAAGGTGAGGACGCAGAAAAAATCAAAGAAAAGGTTCTGATGAAGTTAAGTGAGAAGTTAGAG
>Ga0209636_10005268_pt1 | contig 13222 bp, 18 predicted proteins | sample DeeMarSWOR152_54_FD_187464 | JGI IMG/M metagenome (GOLD analysis project Ga0209636, IMG submission 187464) | Marine sediment microbial communities from White Oak River estuary, North Carolina - WOR-1-52-54 (SPAdes) (version 2) | ecosystem: Environmental > Aquatic > Marine > Intertidal zone >...
CTGCTTCGATTCCAATAATCATGTTGCTTACTGAACCTATTAGCGTGCTGGTTCCTCCGAGATTTATCATTATGGCTGCGGACAGAAAGTATGGTGTTGGATCATAGTTCAGAAGCTTGGTTATGGTAACTGTGGCTGCTGCTACGAGTAACATCGCCATTGGGTCGCTAAGGAACATTGAAACAAGAGCGGCAACGACGCAGATGGCAATGAAAAGCCTGCCAGGGTGCCCTCTAGAAAATTTTATGGCGTATAACGCCAAAACATTGAACAAACCGCCTCTCTTGGCTACTTCTACAACAATCATCGTGCCGATCAAAAGCCCGAGAAGCCTAAAATCCACAAAGCCTAAAGCGTCTTGATAATTGAACGCGCCATACTGAATTCCAAACCAAGCGGTGAGTAAAGCGCCGATTAATGCAGCAACTGATAAGGAAGTAAGTTCCAAGATTGAGATAAGAAGTATTAGAATGTAAATGAGGAGTAAAATCAGGACGATTGTGTCCATTTTCAGCCACTACTTTTGTTCTTCTGAGCTCTCTGTGCCAATAGATCAGCAAAGGAGTCTGCTTTCTCTTCGATAATCTTGTATATGATCCTGCCGATGTCATAGATAAAAATGACAACCAACCCAAGTCCAATGTAGACTGTTGCAGTTGACAAGTAATACCCAGCATCTTGAATGGTGGCCAAGAGTGGGGATACGGCGGTTACTATAAGCACTATGATTATTATGTAAACGAACTCTCTTGCAGCACGCTTAGGAGACCGCTCCTCTTTAATGCCCAACCTTTTAACTAGTACATCTGTTAATACATCGCCTAATACTAAAGCGTCAGATAATGCACGAATCAAAAAAATGCTCGTAGTAACTATCATGAGAATCCACACAAGCAAATAAGCCTCAGTGTTGATCCCAGGAATAATCAGGCCCCTAAGTGTCGGTGGAATAAATACGCTTATTATCCAAAAAATAAGTGCCATTATCAAGTTCATTACGATACGGGGTAATCTACGACGGATTTCTTCGCCTTTAGTCTTCACATTGATAACTCCACAACATAACAATTGGATGTAAATCCCATCAATAGAACTGCAAGACAATATAAAAGTATTATCGCCTTTGTGATCAGATTTGAATTCGAATATCGGTTATGCAACCGAGATGGCTATTTGAAGCTGCACCTTTCTTTGGCGTCATACCTCGAATTTTCCCAAATTTCCATTAAAAATTGTTAATTAATTGCCAACAATAATCTTAATTAATGAGCAGATAGTATTATTTTTCGAGTATTTTCAGTGCTTGAAGCAGAAGCCCAGTTTTGGGATTCTCCCTGTTTAGTCTGATTACTCGCATTCGACCGAAATGCTCGTCAAAGACTATTTCTTCCTTTTGCAGGATTTGCAGGTTTGAGTTAACCTGGTTGTAGGTGCTGTTGACTTTCCGCACAAGCTCCATAACGTTAGTTCGCCTGCTACGCGAGAGAACCCGCAGGATTCTTCGCCTGCTACTATTACGATGACATCTGCAACGACGATAACCCCATGACGCTGTCGGTCACTGAAGACAAGACCGTCTATGCCTGCTACTGGACCTACTGGTAAAACAGCAATTACAAAAACCAAAAAATCCCCTTCTTTTTTTCAAATGTATCTGAAAAATCAGCGGAAGCACACTTGCCACGGTTGTGCCGCAAACGGCGCATGCATTCTCGGGCTTAGTCAAGAAACCTTGACTAACGCTTGGTCAAGAAACCTTGACAAAAACACTTAATTGCGGGGACATGCTAGTGTAACATCAGGGACACACATGAGGAAAAACCTCGCTCTGCTGTTTGTCCTTTTCTTCTTGACAGCGCCATGCGTAATGGTGGCTAAGCCAGCGTTTTCCTCAGCCGACGCAACCGAAAACACTTGGGTTTCTGAAGCCCCAATGCATGAGGCGAGGGAAAACTTGGGTATTGCAGCAGTGAACGGTAAAATATATGCTATCGGCGGTGACACCTTGAGCGGACTTTGGACTTACTCGATGGGTTTTTCAGGAAAACCGACGGGTGGTGTAGTTGGCACCAACGAAGAATACGACCCAGCAACGAACACATGGACTTTCAAAACACCAATGCTAACCCCAAGAACTGGTTTTGCCATAGCCTCTTATGAAAACAAAATATACTGCATAGGCGGCGCTACAAGCCATAACATCTACACTGGTCCGACCCTTACCGCAGTGAATGAGGTCTATGACTCAGCAACAGACACGTGGGAAACTAAATCGCCAATGCCTACGGCGACATGGCTAATACCAGCAAACGCATTAAACGGAAAAATCTACTTGATAGACTGGGGCGGCAAGGTTTACATGTACGACATAGCTGCGGACTCTTGGAGCACAAAGTCGACAGCGCCGACGCCAAGTGCAGCGGGACACGTCTCAGCGGTGGTCAACGGTAAAATCCACTTTATAGGTGGGCTCTCACCTAGTGGCGATTCGCAACTGCATCAGGTTTACGACCCTGCCGCCAATGATTGGAGTTACGCTTCATCTCCGCCTAATAGCGTCGGCAACGCGGTTGGTCAAGGGGCTGCAGCGGCAACCACTGGCGAGTTTGCTCTCAGGAGGATTTACGTTTTGGGTCAGCAGGGAAATCTTAGGCAGGATGAACCGAAGGGCACTAATCGAATTTATAATCCCAAAGATAATAGCTGGACATTTGGCGTTAATGTGCCTACAGACCGCATTAATTTTGGTGTAGCAGTCGTGAATGATACAATATACGTTATTGGTGGAGGCATCGCTACTAGCTGGTTTTTTGGTACTTTTGGACCTAGTGCAGTAAACGAAAGGTACACGCCTATTGGGTATGGTACACCCGACCCGTCTTATGTGCTAGAGAACACGCCACCAAAAATCAGTGTTCTATCACCAGTAAATCAGCAGTTCAATGAATCAGGTGTTCCTTTGTCTTTCACCGTGGACAAGCAAGTTAACTGGACGGGATACAGCCTAGACGGAGGCGAAACCGTGACCGTGGCTGGAAACACCACCATAACAGGGTTAGCCAACGGCGTGCACAACATAACAGTGTACGCGAAGGATACTTTTGGGAACGTGGGCGTCTCAGAAACAGTCAGCTTCAGTGTGGAAGTTCCTTTCCCAACAACGCTTGTGGTGGCTCCTGTGGCTTCGGTGGTCGTGATCGGCGCAGTCTTAACGATCTACTTCAAGAAACGCAAACGCTAAACGGAATGTTTTTACTTTCTCATTCTAAATGTCTTCACGCCATCCAATTCAGTAACAACCCCGCCTCCACCAATTTCCCTGCCTGATGAACAGAGTGCGTATGCGTTCGCGTGCGCGCGTTATTGGATAAGGGCACGTAAAATTTAATAAGACTCAGCAAGAAAAGCCAATGCATGTCTAATTTTACTAATGAAGCTAAGAAGAAACTTGAAGAAATGGGAAAAGAGTTTGAATGCCAAAACGAGTATAGAGTGCAGATCGGAAAAAGATTTTCTTGTATTGATTATGTTTGGTTGAAGAAGATTCCGCACCCAAATGGCGAAAAGAAAGTGGTTGTCGTTGCGTTTGAGATAACAAAAGACTTAAGCAAAGTTTGGGATATGAAAAAAATGAAAGGAGATATAGTCAATTTACAACTTTCAAACGCTCCTCTTGGTGTGTTGGTTATTCCCTGTAGAGAGGAGCTAAACAAGCAGGCTGAAGCTCTTGATGCCAATACATGGTTGGCTAAAATAGATGACTACCTTGAGGCACTCAAGGATATCGGAAAACCCACAAAGGTAGAGGTCTGGTGTTTTGACCAAACAAAAGGAGAATTATTCCTTTTCACTTAACCCTTTCTAGACTCCAGCAAAAAACAACACCCCATAAGCAAAAATCTAAAGAAGCAAAAATAGACGGTTAAATCTTATACTAAAATTACCATTAATACCCAAGTTGCAGCTTAACTGTATTAAAATTCAGTAGTGCGTTGGTAAAGAAGAGAAAGTTCCGTGGTTCTGGTAACTCTTAGGGTGATGTGAAACCCTGTTAACAATCGGGTAACAGAGAATCGAAGTAAGTTCCGCATATTTTAAATATATAGTTCAACTTCATAAAGATAACAAGGGACAGAGGAAAAGTAGTTACTGTTTGTGGTCTGTATGGTGAGAACGTCTAAAGAAAAGACGATAGACCGCTTGTTGACATTGTACTCTATTAACGAGTGTTATGAACAGTGCAAGGTAAGAGCACTTTCGGAAACAAAACTCCAGAAACTTATTTTTCTTTCAGAAAAGAGTCTTATAGACCAACGCATTAAAGCTTTTAACTATCGGTTCATTAGGTTGCTACATCCAACTTTTAGCAAGGAATTGAGCAATGACTTGGTAAGTTTTGTAAGAATGGGTTACTTGCGAGAACCTTGGCTTAAACGAACAAATAAAGTCAAAATGATTTTCGAGGATTTTAATAGAGTATTTGAAAGGAATTCTCATGTAACTCGAGTTATAGATGAGGTTGTTTCTACATATGCTGACATTTCTACGAACCGATTGGTTGAGATGGTTTATAAGATGCCATGGGCACGGAATAGAATCATCAACGACCTAGCAATAGGCGTTCCAATGCTCTATCCTTTAAAACGTGAAAATGCTCGTGAGGTTTTTGCGATCTCAGAGAACGAACTTGAGGATTTAGAGATTTGTTTGAATCCGAAACTTTCGAGAGAAATGGATCAAGCCTTCAATGAAATGAGAAGAGGTCGATTGCTATCGCATGCGGAAGTTTTTGGGTAATTATAGCCCATTGTATACTCCAACAGCACAAGAACAGATAGAAGGTCTTAACCCCTCTGATAAAGCAAGATTAAAAGAACGTATTGATAGTCTAATCGCAGACCCTTGGCACAACACAGAGTTTTTGAAAGGGCAGTATAGGGGAAAAAGAAAAATTCGTCTTAATCGTTTGGACAGACTCGTTTTTGTTATTTGTGAAGAATGTCGAGAACTTAACCACTTTATTTACAATCAATGTAATGATTGCAAAGACATTCCAGAAAACACGATAGTAATTGGCTTCATAATTTTTGGTCATAAATACTAATCTATGGAAAAATTTCGGTTTTTGGACGCATTTTGAATGAGGGTTACCCACTTGTTGTTTCCTTCAACCTTAATTCCACATGCCTCTGCTGGAGTTTTACCGTTCAGCCGTTCCATCTTATTGTTGTTATGGTTGCTATAGAAATACTTAAATGCGCATAATTACACCTAACTATTAGGTATCAATATGGAGAAAACCGAAGCAACAACCATTCAAATCTCAAAAGGAACAAGAGAAAAACTTGCCGACATGGGCAAGAAAGGCGAAACCTACGACGATATAATCAACAAACTTATAGAAACGGTAAAGAAATGCTCAAGCGGTGACTCCTAAAATGGCTGAAACAACAATGAAATTAGAATACATAGACGTTGACCAAATCCGTCCAAATCCCTTCCAACCAAGAGAACGTTTTGAAAAAGAGTCTCTTGAAGAGCTAACCAATTCCATAAAAAGCGGTGGAGTTATTCAACCTATTGTAGTTCGAAAGCATGGGGCAAACTTTGAAATCATTGCAGGTGAAAGACGCTGGAGAGCCGCACGCATGGCTAATGTGAAAAAAATACCAGCAATAATCAAGGATGTTGCAGAGGATAGGATTTTGCTCGAATCATTGGTAGAGAACTTACATAGGCTTGATTTAACAGACTTGGAAAGGGAAAATGCGGTGCATGAACTATGGGAAAAAAGAGAAGCTCTAGGTATCCATCACAAAGCTGAACTTGCTAGAATAATAGGTGCTAATGCGGAAAGGGTGGAAGATGACCTTGAAGCATGGGATTTTAGGCATAAAGAGAAAGGGGCTATAGCCCCTTCAGCACCTACTCACGTAATCAAACAGACTAGAGGACTTAAACCTGAAGTCAGAAAGCGCATCATTGAAAAAGTGAGTGCAGACGAAATTAAACCAAGCGAAGTTTATATCGCCGCGAAAGTCGTGAGAAGGGGTTCTGAACCAATAAAAAAAGAGTTGCTAAAACCTAAGTCTCGTATTACGCCAAAAATGGCTGAGCTGATTATCGAGAAACTGCCATCGAAAGAAGACCAAGAAGAAGTTCTGAAAGAGACGGTTCAACTTCGTTTGACTGAGGATGAGGTAGTAGCAAGGGTTCACGATATTAAGCGTTCAAGGGAAGAGGGAAAATCGCCAACAGTTGAGAGGAAAATAATAATTCAAGGACAATGGCTTGTGGACAGAATAAGGAATCCTGTGAACGATTTAATGAGCATAAATCCTGATGCCATTAGCGAGCTAGATGCACGACAGAAGGAAGAAGTAATAAACCTGTTGACAAGGCTTCAGAGTAGAATACAGATTTGGATGTTAGGTCTCAGAGGTACTAAAACCATTGATATGAGGTAATATTTTGCCTAGAACCTCTTATGAAGTTATCAGAAGGTATCCTTGGAAAACTGTGCCAAAATGGCAACAAGTAAAGAGAAGAACTAGCAGGAACTATTATCTTCTAACCGTGTACTTGCGGAAAAACCCACCTGATGAAACTCCGTTCCGCTTAAGAACACTAATGGATAAATTTGGAGCAACTTACCCCTCCATGTACCAAACGGCAAGAGCCTACCTTTTTGACAGTAAATTCTTTCTTGGAAACATAATAATTCCTGACGAAATCGTAATGGATGAAAAGACATGGGAATGGGCAATTATGCAACTCCACAGGGAAGGTTTCTACATGATTCAGCCTCTCGCTTACCATAGCGGTCTATGGGGTGAACCTAGCTTTAGGCAATTCGAGGACTATGACTATCAATATCTCAAGGAAGCCTTTAACAGAGCACTATATAGGCTTCAAGACGGAGCGACTTTTGGTCTAACATTTGACGGTATTAACATTAGAAAAGAATTAGCATATGTTGAACAAAAACGGAGAATGCTAGAGCAAAAAACGGAGGACGAATAGAGCAATGGAGTTTGAAGTAAAAGACAATATGTTCTATGTGCTACTGAACAAAGAGGAAAAAGCAAGCTCGATGATGGTTTTCAATGAACTGTCGCCTTCAGTCAAAAAAGTGAAAGAATACCTGAAAAATGGAATAAAAACTGAAACGTTGGAGCTGATGAGTGTAACCTACAAGAACGACAACTTTGAGATAAAGACGATTCCTTGGAACATAATAGCTACGGAACTAATCAAAGAATAAGGTGATTTTCCTTGCCAAAAGTATATTGCAAATATTGTTACAAGTATGTATCGTTAAAAGTTGGTGATGGAATACTAGAATGCAGTAATTGCGGAGCTGGTCTTGCACCAATAGAAGAGGTTGAAAAACACGGTTCTTACAAACGCTTTAAAGAATGTTTGGAAGCCTGTTTTGCGGTGATGAATGAAGCATACAAGTGGAACCGTTCAAAAGGAATCAAGATAAGCGAAACATCGGTTTATCCGAACTGTCCACATGAGAAAGGAAAAAACCGTAAACTCTATGGTGTTCCGCTAATAGTTGAACTCAGGAAAAGCGTTGGATTACCTGAAGACTCAAAGTTGAAAGAAGCATTAGATAAAAAGGCATAGAAAATACCAACATCCCTTTTTTGTTGTTAACCGATTTTTTACAGACCCCTTAGAATGTACGCGGTAAGCTATCACCCGACAGTTAACACGTTAACGCGTCACCCTAAGAGTTACCAGAACCGATTGGTCTTTCCGAAAGACACAGAGAAACTTAGAGCAGATTTTGGAGTAAAGTCTCACAGGTCACAAATTTAAGCTTGACAAGCGTGTGTTGTAGTACCAACGCTTTTAAGGAAGCTAATCAATTCTTTTTCAAACGAAACCGTGAGGTCTGTGTTTGGGTAAGAAAAAAGTGTTAAGCGAAGGCGAAATCAGCGAGTTGGTTTATCCTTCGCCAGGCGAAGTTTTAGGCGTAGTAGTGAAACTGCTCGGTTTCGATCGTATTCTGGTTAAGTGCCAAGATGGCAAAGAACGGCTCTGCCGTATTCGCGGCAAAATGAAAAGACGCGTTTGGATTAGGGAAGGCGACATTGTTCTTGTTTCGCCTTGGGATTTTCAAAGTGACAAACGCGGCGATGTGGTTTGGCGTTACACGCACGCGCAAGCAGACACTCTCCGAAGAAAAGGTATGCTAACTGTATAGTCTTTTTCGATTTACTTTTTTGTTCTCACGCGAAAAAATTCATGGCACTCGGAAAATTTTGCCAAGTTCGAACTGCATTAACCTGATTTTGGTCAAGTGGTTTTTAAATATCCCGCACCTTATAGCATGGTGAGCGCTTATGTCGAAGAAAGCTCGCAAAAAACTTGCGCATAAAGAAAAAACCGTGGAAAGAAGAGACAAGATGCTCGTGCATGACTTCTCGTCTGAAAGAGCCACGTTGGAGGAGGTTTTTGATCAAGCCACGTTCATGGTTATTTATAGCTTTTTGAACAGCGGCGTGTTATACGAAGTCCACGGTGTCGTGAACGCAGGCAAAGAAGCTAGAGTCTACTTGGGCAAGAACAAGGAAGGTAAAGAGTTGGCCGTGAAAATCTATTTGACGGCTTCTGCTGAGTTCAAAAAGGGTATGCTCAAGTACATTGAAGGCGATTACAGGTTCAAGGGTGTCAAGCGCGATACGCGATCGCTGATTTTTGCTTGGGCGCAGAAGGAGTTCAGAAACTTGGAGCAGGCTTCCCGAGCTAAGGTGCGCGTGCCCAAACCCGTTGCAGTTAAGAATAACGTGTTAGTGATGGAGTTCATCGGAAAGGATGGCGTTAGTGCGCCGTCTTTAAAGGAGCAACCGCCCACCAATCCTGAGCGAGTTTACAGTGTACTGCTGACTTATTTGGAGCGGCTTTACCGTAAGGCTGAGCTTGTCCACGGCGACTTAAGCGAGTACAATATAATGATGTGGAAAGGTAACCCGGTCATTTTTGACGTGTCGCAGGCGGTGCCGACATCGCATCCTATGGCCAAGTTTTTCCTGCACAGGGACTTGGCGAACGTGAATAGGTTCTTTAGTCGGTTAGGCGTTAAGGTTCTTTCAGCTGATGATGCTTACAAGCAGGTTGTTGGTTAGGAATGGCGAAGCCAAGCGCGTTCGTTAGAGTTCCCAAAGAGCGAGTAGGCGTTTTAGTGGGTCCTGACGGCAAAGTGAAACAGAAAATCGAAGAGAAGTTTATGGTTGAGCTTCAGATTGAAAGCGAATCTGGCGGTGTGACAATTGTGCTCTCAGAGAGGACGAATGATCCTTCGTTGCTTTTCAGGGCTAAGGATGTGATAACCGCCATTGGCAGGGGTTTCTCGCCTGAACACGCGTTTCGTTTGCTCCGCAATGAAGATGACATCTTTGACTTCATAGATTTTCGTGCCATTTTCGGGCGTTCTGAATCAGACATCAAACGCGTTAAAGGCCGAATCATCGGGGCGAACGGTAAAACGCGGCGGTTGATTGAGGAGTTAACTAATGCCAGCGTGGTTGTTTATGGGCATACAGTTGGTTTTATTGGCACTTTTGAGCAGGTTGATGTTGCGAGGAACGCGGTGCAGATGCTTATCGACGGAAGCCAGCACCACACGGTTTACAGGTATCTGCAGAGGAAACGCAGCGAGTTTAAGAAGCAGAGGCTGGAATTGTGGGAAAAACCAGAAGAAGAAAGATAGTTCAAGAAAAGCCTTTCCGAGTTCGCGTCTATGAATTGTTTGGTTGTGCGACTGTTGTGCTCTGCGAGGCTACCCCCCTCCCTTATTTAAAGACTGAAATATAGGTTGAAGTTTCGATTCAGCGATGGGGCTGTAAAGGCGATAGGTTTATTGTAGAAAATCCAGTGAGGCGTTAAGAGACTTTTTAGGGAATGGCGGGCTCCCGCACTCAAGATCCAAATCATCCTAAGCATCTTCGGGGCCAGAGTCGTCATCGCCCACCATACAGAACTCTGCCTTTTCTGTCATTAAAACTTTAAGGTAGCAAGTTTTTCAGTTTTTCCACATTTCAATTATGATTACAGTTCCTTTCCCACTAGAATAGCCGAGGAACCTATTAGCGTGCCTACCTCTAAAACGCGTTTGGTTTCGCTCTTCGAACTTCTTCGATTAGAATTTTTCCCTTCTCTGGGTCTAAGATCTGCGGAATTCATTGTTTGCCCTTTGTTCGATTTCTCGAAGTATCATGTTGGCCTTTTCAAATTTTCACGTCAAACGACGGGTTGCTTTGTCAAACCTGCGTTGAGTGTGCAGTTTTTCACGGCACCTTAAGCTTTCCTAAGAAGCGTTGTTGCAATTTGGCAAGTTTCGGTGTGATGACCTGCTGGCAGTAAGGCTGATTCGGATGCCGCTTGTAGTAGTCTTTATGATAGGTTTCAGCCACGTAAAAAGCCTTGAACGGCACTACTTGCGTAACAATTGGCGCGTTCCAAATTCCTTCTTCGTTCAGCTCCGCAATGACTTTCTCAGCCGCGACTTTTTGCTCTGCATTGTGGTAGAATATCACTGAACGATATTGAGTACCCACGTCCGGGCCTTGGCGGTTCAGCGTGGTCGGGTCGTGCGTTGCAAAGAATATTTTGAGAATTTCTTTGAAAGAGATTACACCGGGGTCAAAGGTTATCTGCACGGCTTCCGCGTGTCCAGTTGTTCCTTTAGATACCTGCTCGTACGTGGGGTTTGGCACGGAGCCACCTGAATAGCCAGGCTCAACTTTCTCCACGCCCTTCACTATGCTGAAAACCGCTTCAGTGCACCAAAAGCAGCCGCTGGCGAGGGTTGCGACTTCCTTCGCCTTGTTTTTCACGTTTTCCGGGCTCATAAGATTCCATCACTTCCGATTCTAAGCTGACATGAGTGCGCACGGAGCTTTAATTATGTTGCCACAAACCTCTTGTTGCATATTTCTGTGCAGTTAATAGGCGGAGAGGCAATCGCCGCAATGTTAGCGGAACGTTTTTACATGCCAGAATTGTTTTAGCCGTTGTTGGGGAGGGCATGACCGCGCTGGGAATATGCCACCTGAAACGGGAAGCGAGGCTAACGCATGCTGAAAAAGATTAAGGTAACGCCCTTAGCGGCTGAAAGCTTCGGTGTTCGGTCCATGTGCACGTTGGTCGAAACGCCTGACGTTAAAGTGCTGTTGGACGCTGGCGTATCGCTTTGCCCGTACCGTTTCCGTTTGCCGCCGCACCCTATTGAATTCAAAACAATCGATAAGCTTCGCAGACGCATCGCAGAAGCCGCTGAAACGGCGGAAGTGGTCACGATTAGCCATTATCATTTTGATCATCACACGCCTTCATACGAGGATTGGCTGGTCAACTGGACAGAGGCAAACGAGACAGCGCGGCAGATTTACCAAGGCAAAAAAGTTTTGATGAAGAACCCTAAAGAGAAAATCAACGCCAGCCAGAGACAGCGAGCGTGGCTTTTCCAAAAGACAGGTGGAAAATACGCGACGACGCTGGAACCTGCGGACGGCAAGACATTCACCTTCGGAAAAAGTACTGCACTGCATTTTTCAGAAGCCGTTCCTCATGGACCCGACAATTCCATGCTAGGCTGGGTTGTAATGTCACTAATCGAATATAAAAGCGAACGTTTCATGTTCGCGCCCGACGTCCAAGGTCCCATGTCCACGCACACGCTTGAACTAATCAAATCAGCAAAGCCGCAAGTAATTATGATAGGTGGACCGCCGTTTTATCTTGGCGGCTTCAGAGTTGGCGAAGCTCAGTTGCAGTTAGGCCTCAAAAACTTGGTTAGCGTCGTTGAAACGGTGCCCTTAACCATTTTGGAACATCACGCTTTAAGAGACGAGCAGTGGCGGCAGAGAACCAAACAAGTTTACAATGCAGCTCTTAATACGAGGCACAGTGTAATGACAGCGGCTGAATTTGCTGGTGAAAAAAACAAGTTTCTGGAATCCAAACGAAAACAGCTTTACCGTGACACTCCACCCCCAAAAGAGTTTGAGAAGTGGATGCACGAAGGCTTAACAAAGAAGAGCAGCACCAAACCCCCAATATAAATCGAAAGAGGATTTTACAGGGTTTAGTCTATATCTAATTATGAAGCGGGCAAACTTTCAGCATATAACCAACTGCAATAGCAAGCCACTATTTTCATATCAATCGATCACACTACTACGCCTTTGGCAATTGACTAAACACGTATTCTGAATCTATATCCCTGTTTCATAAGTTAGTTAAATGTCTCCAGCATATTTCTGAGCATCAAAACTGGAGGAAAGTACGTGAAGCAGCAAATTACAATTAAAGCTAGAAAAGAGCTACAAACAAAAATGGCCGTGGTTTTCGGCGAGAAAATCAAGAATCTCTCGACAGAATTGCAAAGAATATTGCTAGACGACATGGTCACTGCTTTCGAAAATAGACTAAACATGTTAAACCGCGTACACTCAAAAAGCGGCAACAAGGTAGCGCAATGAAGAAAAATACTTAGCATGAATACATAAAAGCTTTATATAAAAATCAACGAATATGGCAAAAAAGGGGCCTGTGTATGAGGCGTTCCAAACTCGAAATGTATGTAGACATCCTAAAAGTATTGGCTCACCGAGGACCACTAAAATTAACCCATGTAATGTATAAGGCTAACGTTAACTGCAGCGTACTCAAGGAATATTTAGAATTCCTAATTAAACAAGGGCTAGTGGAAGAGAGAACCATAGGAAAACGCCGAGTGGTTTATGCAATCACCCAAAGAGGCATAACAGTACTCAAATACTTCAGAGAACTGAAACAAGTACTGCCCATCGTAGAAGAACCCAAAAACCAAGCGCCAATCCCCTACTAAACTCCCCAATTTCTCCAAAAAACTTCTCAGCTCGTTTGAGTCTAATCTGAAAAGCTGAAGCTTTTAATTTTCTAGGAGTCATTCCTATCAAGATATTGTAGCTTCAATCATTTTGGCGTTTGCGTTGATGGAGTCTAACTGTTTGTTGTAAGTAGTGAATGTAACTGTTGTGAATAATTACCAGTGTTTCGTAAGACTTAATAAACTCCCCATGTTTATTTCTACTGTACATGTGAAAAACACTCGGGGAAAACCTGTGACAAAAGAAGAAATCCTGAGCAAAAAACCCTTGCACATACTCGAAAAAATAAAAGAAAACCTCGAGAAGCTCAACGAAAAAATGGAAGTCATGATAGA
>Ga0209636_10005269_pt1 | contig 13220 bp, 16 predicted proteins | sample DeeMarSWOR152_54_FD_187464 | JGI IMG/M metagenome (GOLD analysis project Ga0209636, IMG submission 187464) | Marine sediment microbial communities from White Oak River estuary, North Carolina - WOR-1-52-54 (SPAdes) (version 2) | ecosystem: Environmental > Aquatic > Marine > Intertidal zone >...
CAGTGGATTTCCAACGACATTGCCAGAGTGCTGATGGTGCTAGGAATCATTGTGACTCTGGTTATAGCGATTTACTACGCAATATTGTACGTGCTCGTTCGCAGGGAACTCTCCAAGCCAACTCTGAAAACTGTGTAACGATACCCCATTCACTGCATGCATGCATACCGGGACATCATGTGCACGCATATGTGCTGTTCTAACTATTGGAACACTTGTTCTACTGCATAGTACTAAATTCCTCTTTGAGCTTCTTCTTGTTTGGTGATGAGATTGAGGAAGAAACTACTAGTTATCGTAATGATGCTGACGGTCGCTCTTCCTTTGGCAGCCTACGCCTGGACTGAAATAGATAGAGGCGGGCGAGCTGAAGAGAACCCGGAAAAACCTTCAGATGTGACTAAGTTTAGCGCTATTGTCAACGGAATGAGAAACGTGGATGTTTTTGTGTGTGTCAACTTGACCGATGGGTTGACTGAGGATGAAGCGGAGCTAATAGTGGGAACGACGTTCATCCTAGTTATGGGAGATTATGTCACGGATCGACTGGATTCGCTAGTCTTCGATGATGCCCAAATAACCGCTCACTATATTTGGGGCTACGATGAAAGCGACATGGGACACGTATTTGACATGACCGTGGACTTGACAACACTTCAGATAACGGTCAACCACTGCTTCTAATAGGCAAGTGCCCCTGGTACAAAAGATACAAAATTAGCTCCACTTCTACAAGTTCCATCTGGGTGAAAGTTAGTGAGGAGAGACAAGTACGCCAAGTAGGAAAAAGTCAAAATGGAGCTAGTAAGAGGTCAGAGTAGGCCTAGGCGGGACAAACGGGACGCAATTAGGCGAAATGCAACCCAAAAATATGGAGACTAGTCTAACTAAAACTTCATCAGAAAAGGAGAAATTACGTCCCTTAAGTCCCTCGGGAAGCGGTGACGACAATTAGTTAGACGGGGCGCGCTGATTCAAATATGCCTCAAGATTCTATCCAGCTTTTTCAGAGCGTCTTTGTTTTCTTTCCATTTCATCAACCTTAGGGCTTCCTGAAAGCTACACCACTTGAACTCAGAATGCTCCTTTCCATCCAGAACAACCTCCTCGCTTGAAGGCACTTCCACACCGAATGCGTATTCCTTCAAATGCCTGCACGCTTGCCCATGCTTTTTGAGATAGTCCATAAAAGTAAGGTCTCGAAATTCAAAATGGTGAACATCTTCTACTATCTTAATGATGCTCTCTATCCCAGTTTCTTCTCTGACTTCTCGCCTCAAGGCTTCTATCTTGGTTTCTCCTTCTTCTAAGCCGCCAGTTATTGGTTGCCAGAACTCTTCTCTCCTAGGAATGGTCTTCAGAAGCAAATACTGAATTTCCCCCTCAGTTCTCTTGAACAAAATCGCTTCAATCTGTACTGGCAATCTCATAGCGACATAGAACTAAGGAATGGTATTTCAGATTTCCCCAACACTTAAGGCTTCTTCACTTATTCTTCTCTTCTAGATGATGAGATGGGAAGAAAGAAAATCCTGAAACCTGAAGAAGATGCCTTTGGTCAGGGCATGTTGGCGCACCATAAAGGGGAAGAGGTCTATGACATAGTAGAGAGAGATGATGGCTACTTTGATGTACCTGGATCTACTCCAAAAACGTATTTCTCTGAATATCAAGATTGGCCACCTGCTGAGAAGAAAGCTATGGAGCTCGTGAAAGGCAGGGTTTTAGATATCGGTTGTGGCGCTGGCCGACATTCCCTGTACCTGCAAAGAAAGGGGTTTGACGTTCTAGGAATTGACAATTCACCTCTAGCCATAAAAATCTGCAGGCTAAGAGGTTTGAAGAAAGCCGATGTTATGTCAATCGAAGACGTAGATTTCAAACCCAACTCTTTTGACACAATCATCATGATGGGGAATAACTTTGGGCTCTTTAGCAATTTCAGGAAAGCTCGCAAGCTATTGAAGAGGTTCTGGAAAATGACTTCTGAGAAGGCCCTAGTAATTGCGGCAACTCGTGACCCATATGAAACAGACAACCCTGAACACCTGCGCTATCACAAGCGCAACAAGGAAAAAGGCAGAATGAGTGGACAACTGAAAATCCGAATAAGATTCAGAAAATATGTCGGTAGATGGTTTGATTATCTGATGGTGTCCAAAAAGGAAATGAATGAAATCCTGAGAGGAACAGGATGGAAAGTCAAGGAGTTCATCGATTCTAAAGACTCGCAATACATAGCCATTATTAGAAAGGTGGCTTGAAGACCACTGCTAGTGTGCGCGCGCCGGCGCGTACCCGGGGCATATCGGGTGCTGCTGGAAAATGTAGTAGGTTGACCGGCGGAATTTTCAGCGCGTATTAGCCAGCCAAGATCGTGAGAAGGCGGCTAGGCGACATCCGAAAGTGTAGTAGGTTGGGTCCGCAGGGTTTTGAGAGTTTACGAATGGAATTGGTTGTGCATGCTGGTTATCTTTTGAGCGGGAGAGCATGCACACGAGAGCGTCAGGGCTCCTGTGTTTCGAGCCATTCTAGTAACACCCTCTTTCGATTAGCTACTTGTGGATGATTCATCAAGGGATTTGGGTGACGTACTGAAAAATGGAAGTTTGGATGGTAAAGCGGAAGAGCTTGAACGAGGTTCAGTCTATTTCTACGTATCATAGGGTTGATTGGATAGAAGTCATTAACCAATCCATTTGCTTTTCTTGAAACCTTCATGAGAGTAAACTCAAGTGGCAGTCCTAGACCTCCTTCTTCAATGGGACGTTGGAGATAAATCCATGTTTATATTCCATAGAACCATAACTCCTCTGCAGTAGCTGATTCTTCAAAAAGCTGCCAAAGAGCTACATGATCAAACCCCCATCCAAGTAGTGCAACGGCTTGGTCGATTCCTTCATAGAAAGAAGTTCCTAGCCTCCGGCCTCTTCTTCTAAAATACTTCACCTCTACGCCGATGACCAAGCCTTGCCAGAATACAATCATATCCATGTCTGGTTGTACTGGAGGAGCCAAAGTTGCTCCGTGGATCTCAAGCCATCTCTCCATGAAGACTCGACTTTGTCTAGGTCTTTTCCAAACATAGACCTTAGTGAATTTACCGCTTTCATCCATCTTTCTCTTGAGTTCCAGAGTTAAGCTTCTCTCAGTCTGCATTCTGAAAGACATTCGTATGAGAACCTTAATCTCTTTTGCGCGTACCTGATCGAGTGCGTATCCGGTAACTCATTGAAACGATGCTCTTCTTAGACAATATTCCCAAGCAAAATTGGTTGAACTCAGAATGTACCAAGAGTCAACGAACAAGATTGGCTGCAGGCCCTGATTATCTCCTAGGCGGGAGGGCGAGGAAAAACCGCGCAGGGCATGGTGTATGCATAGTGGATAATTGTGAGATACATTCACATATTGAGGAAGTGCTTTTAAGCGATTGGTAATTATTGAAGTTGGGAATAAGTTGTCAGCCGCTCTCTCTTCTCTTCTTGCCAGAGTAATTCTGATATTTGAGCCAATATCACCTCGGTTTGTCTCCTTTTTGCTGCGAAGAAAGCTGAAGGAATGGAAGAATAAAGGGTTGATTGATGGTTATGAAGCCAGAACGGAAAGGGTTGGGAAGTTTCACCACAAGGTTCATATCGATTTAGATTTGACGCCTGAACAAGCAAATAGAATACTTAAGAGATACGTCGATCCATGTATCAAAAAGGATCAGGAGGTGATGTGATGGTTGAACAGAAGAAAGGACACGTGAAACTAACTGTGGAGGTAGAGATAAACGAGGCTTTGATGGAGATAGTGAAAGAGGGCATGAAGAGCATGCCTCAGATGATGCAGACGATGCGAAAGATGGTACCTTCCACAGGAAAGAGCAAAGAGTGAATGACGGTCCCATGCGCGACTGCCAAGGCGTGCGCGAAGACTCAATCTTACTTTCGTTTCCGGAAGATCTTAGCTCCTTCCATTTCAGTTACGTACTCAAATCCGGCTTCCACAAGTTGACGAGCTTCTTGCAGTGTTTTAGCCACCGCTGAAGTGTAGTCATCTTCCTCGAAGCCAATTAGTTGCACGTACCTAAGAGTGCTCTTCAGGTTGCGATGTCCTAACATCTTCTGCGTGTAAAGAATGTCTCTCGTCTTGTAATAAGTCATCGTCGCCGCGAAGTGCCTCAGGTCGTCCAGCCTGAAGTTGCGTTTTCCTAAGTACTCCTTCAGCAAGGCTAGCGTCTGCCTTCTGATCTGCACGTTCCTTGCTGCACCGCCCTTTGCCGTTCTGACCGTGATTATCCCTCTTTCTAGATCGACATCTCTCGTTCTGGTTCTTTCAAGCTCAATAGGTCTCATTCCAGTATCTCTCAGGATGCTAAACACTAGGACGTACTTGCCCCGAGCTCTAACTATGACCTGGTTGATCCTTTCCTCTGTTGGTATCCTCGGCAGCCTGTCCTCTATCCGGAAGCGGGGCAGGGTCCACTGCAAACCATTGGCTTCGACATAGCTGTTGTAGGCGTAGGCGACCCCCTGCTTGTAGGAGTTCGACCAGTCGGGCCGGCTTGCTATGTACCCTTTGACAACCTCTGGATCATCAAGATTCACATGCTTGGCTAGATACCTGAGACGATGACCCTTTGCCTTCAGCGTGTCCTCGGAATAACCATTTTTCTTCAACGTCCACAAAGTCTTGAAAATTCGCGCCTTGATGGGGCCGGTCTGGCGTGTGGTGGGGCCGGCCGGATTTGAACCGACGACCTCTACCCGGAACAGCGCATCTCTGTTCCTACGGGTTTCTTCACGCTCCAGAAGCTCTTCATTCCCACAGTGGGTCAGCAAACCCGTGAGTTCCATTCTGGAGCCCGTCGTCATAACCCTTTCTAGCGGCTCGATTTATCGGCCGTGGCTAGACTACGGCCCCTAGAGGAAGATTTTTACAAGCTCTGAATATATAGGTTTCCCGCTCTGAGTTAATGGTGCGTGAGATGTCAGAGGTCTATACTCATAAACGAACCAAGTAGGCCTGAAATGTGATCTCAGTTTCCAATTGCACACATGTGCTCGATGGGAAGATTCAAAGAGAATTAGGCGAAAACTTAATGAATAGAGCTTCAGGAGATTATTAGGGTTGCCGGCCAAAGGGCGCGGGACCCACCCGAACCCATTCCGAACTCGGAAGTTAAACCGCGCTCCGTTTCCGGTGTTAGTGTGGTCTTCGGCCATGCGAAGCCGGGAAAGCTGGCAGCCTCTCAACTGATCGATAACAGAGCAAAAATACTGAAAACTTATTACCAACCACTTTAGTTCATTTCGTAGAAGATGATTTGCATGGTAATTCCGCAGGTTTCCCAAGGACTGTTCGGAGGAGACAACATTATCGGATGGATTCTCCAGATAGTGTGGTTGGTTTTCTTCGTTGTTTTCATGTTTTACGGACAACGATTTCAGATGTGGGCTATGCTGAGAGAGGTGCAGAGTTCCCTGTTTCGCCTCAAACTCATAAGAGACGAGGGACGAAAGATGGCCATATCAACCATAAAAGAGATAGGAAAACCTCAAAACGATCCAACCGAACAGGTCGATCGATTTCTGGAATATATTACTATTCTCCCTCAGAGCATGGATCCCTCAGGTATAGTTTGGAAACTTGAGCACATGCTGGATGTTCGAGATGTTCGTTTCAAAGACGAAGTTAAATTCATGGCTCCTCAAGCAGATGAAAACCAGACGAGAAACCTAGCGAACACGCTTGAGGCTGCTCTTGCCTTAAACATTATCTACAAGGTGATAAGACACTTTTACGAGCTTGGAAAGAAAACCCTAAGCCTCTACATCATCATGCAGATCCAGATGATTCTTCCTCTAATAATGCGAGAGGCTAAGGCCTACGCAAGCGCACTGAGAGCCTTCACATATGGCCAACCAATAGGCGACGGAGCAGGTGCCCTGGTAGCTGCCAAACTGATGCATGGACACAGAAAGAGAAAAATCGCCAAGGAGATTGTGATGGCCAAGGTGACCATAGAAGATAGAACAGCGTACGTCATAAAAGCTGAGGGTCCAGGCGGAAACATAGGCAAGCCAGGAGAAGCGATGAAGCAGATCATAGAAGAAAATGAGGGAAAAATCTCTACAATAATCGCAATAGACGCTGCACAGAAGCTTGAGGGTGAGAAACCTGGCCAAGTCGCTGAGGGAATTGGAGTGGCGATCGGCGGACCAGGAGTCGAACAGTACAAGACGGAGGAGACAGCGCTCAAACACAAGATTCCAGTTAACGCAGTCGTCATCAAAGAAGACATAGGAGACGCCGTTTCGCCGATGCGGAAGGAAATATTTGATGCCGCAGATGTCGCAATTGAAAGGATCAAGAGGCTACTCCTAGAAAGAACGAAGAAGGGCGACTCTGTGATAATAGCCGGTATAGGAAACACCGTAGGAATAGGGCAGTAGGTGATCTAAATGCCTGAAGGAGAAACTGGTATAAGAAAAGCTTCCACACTTCTGGTCGCGATAATCCTAGTATTCCTTGCTTTGTCAATTGCTGCATTCTATTATGGAATCAACGCCTATATGCACGGGGGGGACGGAAGCTTCTTTTTGTTGATAGGCTTTTCAGGGCTCGCTTTATCAGGATACATGCTGTTACAGACGAGAAGAAGGACGCTGAAAATAGTCTTCAAACCTTATCAGATAGCCACTACGATTCTGTGTTCAAAATGTGGATTCAAGAATATCCGAGATTTCCAGCGCGGAGACTACATCTTCAAGGAAGAAGAAGAATGTCCGAAGTGCGAGGAGAAAATGATGATCACCTCCATTTATCGCGAGCCTGACGAGGAAGAAAAGAATTAAGTAAGCACTAAGCAACCATCTTCAACTATCAAAACTGTGTGTTCTGCCTGCGCCACAGGTCTTCCACTCGCCTCAACAAACACCGGATAAGCCATCAAGCTCTTTGAAGAGAGGAGCTCTGTGAACGCAGCTCTGTAGTGATTGGGCGGTACGTAGCCCTGAAGCCATCGTTCTGTGAAAGGGAGACTGCGAAAGTTCTTCTGGATGTGGTTAAGCAGTGGTTTGGCATACGGATTCTTCACGGATTTGCGCTTCAAAAATCGAAAGATGTGTGCTTCTGCGCCACTTTCAACCTTGCCAGCTGCATCTGAAAGTGTGACGAAGGGTTCAACTCCATAAACCTCACCGAGTTTTACTCTTGACGTGGATATTTGGAAAACATTTGGAAGAGACTTTCCAGCGTGAATCAAATAACGTCCAATCTTATGCCCAGTAAGATTTGACACAACCTTGAACCCGCGAGCCTTGACTACCTCAGCAACCGTGGAACCGAACTTAGCCGTGAACAACCCTGGGCGAAGCGATTCGACAGCCTTCTCGAGAGCCTCCTCGGCAGTGTACACGAGGTTTTCGTATTCGGGGCTAAAACATACTGTTGTAGCGGTGTCTGCGATGTAACCGTCCACATGAACACCTATATCTATTTTGACAAGGGAGTCTTCGGGAATCGTTCGTCTGTCTTTAGGCGGAGAAGTATAGTGGGCGGCGATCTCGTTGACAGAGACATTGCAGGGAAAGGCTGGTTCCCCCCCTTTCTTTCGAATTAGAGATTCAGCCCTCTCACATATGTCAATGATAGGCATGCCCTCTTGAACATGCCTTCTCATCTCTTCTCGAACCTCTGAAGCGACCATTCCTGCTTGCTTATGTTTTTGGAGGGCTTCCTTGGAAAGCACCATTTTCCTCCACTCGATCTCTTTTAAACGATAAGAGGTTAAAAAGGCTTGGAAGGAAAAGACGAATTTAGGGAAGATAAGGGGATGTTGACCCATTTTCTCTAAAAGTCGTGAGTTGCATTTCCTCGCGAGACATTATGAGAGTACCCACAACCACCATCTAAGAAATGAGTCCTGTGCCATCGAAAAGATATCCTAAGGCTTGTGTGGCCGTAAAGTCAATCCCAAAACTACGCCAAAAAAGGAATGAATCTCTCTTCACCGAAGCCTCTTACTCGCGAAAGAGAAAACCTCAAAAGGATAAAGACTAAGCCCAAAGTGAAGAAGAACGCCTTTGTATACCTCTAAGATTCTTTCAAGAGACTAGGCATGGAGGCCTTCCCGCAGGATTTGATGAAGCAAAGGAGATAAGCATTTCCTCTTTCAATATTAGAAAATCACTTCATTTCAGCTTACGCTGAGCTTCAAGAAAAAATCTTCTGATAGCATTAAAACGAGGGGAAACGTCTAATCATATTCCAGATTGCTGAATGAAAAACAATCATTGTGATAGTAACCAGTTACCCCTTCATTTTGAATTATCCGTGATGCGCGTGCCAAAAGATATATTTTCTAGAACTATGTAATATAATTATTGAAGGAGAAGGATGATGCATCCCAACTTCTTTGGTGTAGAATTTGGAAAGATACTTCTATCCAACTTCAAGTATAGGGACCGAGCAACCATAATTGGAGATATCTTAGACACAATTTTCCGTGACCCAAAAGGAAAGACAAAGACAAGCATAATGCGGTCTACAAATCTGAATTTTGAACAAGCAAATAAGTACCTAAATTCCTTGATACTTTGCGATATCGTGAGGGCCACAGATCCCCTGCGAAGTCAGGAAGCGGCTAGATACAGATTGACTGAAAGGGGAGTCAACCTTCTAAAGAATTTCGATTTGTGGCAGCTTGTTTTGGAGACTTTCCGTCAGAAAGTGGTATAGTCAGCTTCTTGATGCAACAGGTGTCGGTGGATAAATAGGAGTTAGAGTAGCAGATCCCTCGTAATGTTACCGTATCTTGTGTTATGGCTGCCTGCATCAAGGTTTAGCGAAGTTTTTCGCTAGTTTCTGGTGCGCAATACCCGACAGAGCATTCTTCTCTGGAACATTCCTTCATTACTTTTTTATGGAAATATTCCGAAGGCTAAAATGGGCGTTAGGCAGAGTCTTTCAGGAGAGGTGCCGGATCAGCAGGCAATAACTACCTCGTTCCTGCTCGATGAAAGCTACTCGATGAAAGATCATTAGGATTGAATAATCCGATAGACGCCGAGAAACGCCAAGTAGTCCTTCCTATCTAGGCAGATCATGTCTGCTGGAACCTATTCAAACGACAAAGATTAGAACATTTGATTTTTAACAAGTCTTATTAAATGCAACGAATAGCTCATTTTCGAGGGCTTAGAATGACAAAAGGCGAAAAGGAAATCGGAAAGACAAAGATCGGGTTGATAATATGTGTTGTTCTGGTTGCTATGCTTGCTGTTTCCAATGTCTGGTACTTTGCCAGAGTTGAAGATCTGCAGAACTAGGTAGGCACTCTTGAAAAGGAGAAAGATGCTCTACAGAGTCAATTGACCAGCGTTCAGAGTGAATTCATGGCGCTTGATGCAAGCTATGTGAGACTCGATGCAGACTACAGTGAAATGTCTTTGAGATTTGAGGAATTAAGTGTGAACTATTCCAATCTAACCAAAATTTTCGGTCTTTTACAGGAAGACTATGCCGCGTTAGGCGAAAACTACTCAAGTCTGCTTGGGAGCTTTGATCTGCTGGCAAGCAGTTACGATGCCCTTAGAGCAAACTATTCAACTTTGCTTGGCACCTATCAGACTCTTCAAGAACAATATTTCGCTTTGAATGATCTATATGAGACGTTACTAGAGCTATGGGATGAACCGTTGGAATATGCTGTGACACCAGCATGGGATGAAGTTATTGCATGGCTAGAAACAGACCAAACGGACGCAACAGCGTACGATCCAGATGAGTTTCTGTGTGGGGACTTCTCGATAATGCTCATTCAACACGCAAAAGCAATGAATTGGCGTATGCTATTCACGGTGTTGGAGTTTGACTACTACGAAGATAACCCAACGGGTATTGAGCGTCACCACGGTGATAACGCTCATGCTTTCGTTTCAATTTTCACTACCGAGGGCATTGTGTACATTGAACCCCAGACAGACTTCACATGGAATGTACATCCGACTGGAGATAATGAAACGCATGTGGAATTTTCAGACTGGGTGTTCATCGATTTCGAAGGAGAATGATTTGGACACATCTTTGTGCAGTACTACAACAGGTGCGCAACCGCTAATATTGAGCCTATTGAAACCAGCTCTAGATCAATAGAGGCCGAGATTCCCTATCAACTGTCGAAAAACTGATTCTTGCTTCGAAATTCTGTTGTTTCTTTAGGGGGTATGCATAAGCAATCGTCGTATCCACCCTCTCAAAAGCGTGTCGTTTCTAGAAACTTGGAGTGACTATTTCAGGACTGATGGTTAAGAAATCGTCTCCTCCCATGTGATAGATAGGGTTCACTTTTTGCAGGTCGTATCTTTCGTCAAAAGCTTCCTTGTCTGCGTAGGCAGCCAGAACCTTGCCTACGAAAAGAGTGTGATCTCCTATTGTTATTTGCTGATGCAGTCTACACTCAAGATGTGACACACATTCCTTTATTATAGCCGGCTTGACTGTCTTGGCTGGTAAGGGAGTAAGCCCTGTTTTCTCGAACTTGTTGTATTCCCTTCCAGTCCTCCTGCCACAGAACAGCGTTTCTCTGAGTATTTCCATAGTCGGGACATTGACCACGAATTCTTTCGTTTCCTCAATCAGTTCATGGGAGTATCTCTTGGGAGCAATGCCCACGATGAGCATTGGCGGATCAATAGAAGCGGGCATGGACCATGCTAGGGTTATGATGTTTGTCTTCCCGGTCTTGTCTGTACAACTTAAGAGCACGACTTGTCTCGGATACAGAAACCGATAGGCCGAAGATAAATCGACTATAGTTTTCCTCACTTCCAACAAATCTCCCTTCCTTCGCTAACTGAGAAAGCTGTATGTATACTTAAACTCATTTGATAAAGAATTTCTCCACAATATTCCGCGCTTTCTCTCTTTTCCTCTGATGTTCCTTCAAGAATAGATTGACTCTATCTGCTAAGATTTTTTTGCAATCCCCGCAAATGTTCTCTCCAGACCGGCATTCCCTCTCAAGCTCTTCCATTCTGTCATTGCTCTCTTCGAACAAATAATAGAAGTAGTAAAAGATGGTGCATATCGCAGGATCGCCTCCCAGTTTCTTCTGCTCTCTCTCCGTCGGTTTTCCTCCTGTGAAGGCATTCCAGATTTTCCTCTCCACATCTTCTGGGGTGTCTGTGGTGAATATGCTGGTTTCAGGTAGAGATGCTGACATCTTTCCTCCTTTACCTAGACCCGGCAGAAATCTGCAGTGGATCTGGGCAGGTTTGTAGTAGCCGAGTTTTGGGGCTATGTCCCGTGTGACTCTCCAGTAGGGATCTTGATCAATTGCAGCGGGAATCAAGCAAGGCACGTTCTTCCCGGTAAGAGCCGATTCCAGGAAGCAAGGCACGGCCTGCATGGCTGGAAAGAATATTATGCCGATGTTAGAGCTGTCCTCGAAGCCAAATACAGCTTTCACGGTGGAAAAGGTTACGCGCTTAGCGACTTGTATTGCGATCTCATATTGAGCGCTGATGTGTTTAACATCGGAAAGAATCACAGTCTTTTCAGGATCAAAACCAACTGCGATGACATCCAAAGCGTTGTCATACGTGAAACCAACTGATTTCTCAAGAGTAAGCTCAGGGTGTACAAGGAACTTCTCGTCATCAGTCATCTGAAAAATGAGTTTCGCATCAAAGGCATCCTGCAGATGTTTGGTGAATATCCATGGAACCAAGTGTCCTATATGAACCGGTCCTGAGGGGCCTCGCCCCGTGTATAGTACGAACTTTTGTCCAGCTTCGTATCGATCAAGAATCCAGTCTAAGTCTCTGTGAGAGAAGAATAGTTTCCTTTGTAGTTGAAGATGCAGTTTTCCAGTGTGCTTCTTCAGTCGTTCCAGCAGCTCATCTGTGATCGGTTGGGTGCCGAACTGCTGTATCAGCTTTTCATAGTCGATCTTGCCTGAGACTTCCCAAGGCGTGACGACCATTTCCTCTTCTTCGGTCATGATTTGATACCGTTCCTTGCCCGATTCTCAATGACATTGTCAAACTTAACAGATAAAATATAAATATGCTTGTTCTTTACTCATTAGGCTGGTGAAGGGATGTCCCGCCAATTTCCATCGCTTCGCTTCTAATACTCGATTTAGTTAGCCTAGAGCATCCCTCACAAGAATTTTTAAAAGCTTCACATCATAGCCCTAAATTACTTTGTCCCGCTTCGATTAAACAGTCAAACCGAAAAATTGCTGGAGGAAAATGTGATGGCTGAGCTTCGAGAAAACGAGCAGAAGACTCTGCTTGCTCTGGAAAAGCTTGGCAGGAAAGGAAGCATCGAGGAAATCATGGAAGTCAGCGGCTTAGCCCATGCCGCTGTCATGCGAGCAGCATTATTTCTCAAGACCAAAAGATTGGCAAAGATTCATGAAGAAACGCAGACAGCAATTGTACTAAGTAAAGAAGGCAAATTTCACGCAACAAAGGGACTTCCAGAACGACGTCTAATTCAAGCAATAACGCGGTTAGGCGGTGAGGCCACAGTAGAAAAAGCCACCGAGAAGGCGAGTTTAGAGGAGAAGTTCTTAACCATAGCCTTAGGGTGGTTGCGGCGTAAAGGCTGGGCAACCGTGAAGAAGCGTGTTCTGACGATCTCGGAGAAGCCTAAGATTGGAGACGATGAGAAGCTACTGAGCCTCTTAGACGAGAAAGGACCGCAGATTGTAGAAGACATAGGCGAGGAGCTGCAGAAAGCGGTTTCCACGTTGAAAAGCCGAGGGCTTGTGGAGATTGAGAGAAGAACTCTGAGAGAACTGGAGCTAACTAAGGCTGGGTGGGAACTGGTTGAACAGGGAATAGAGATAGTTGAGGAGGTTAGTCAACTGACTCCAGAACTTGTTATGACGGGAAGGTGGCGGAAGGTAAAGCTGAGACGATTTAACGTAACAGCATCGGGTCCAACGGTGTATCCGGGAAAAATCCACCCACTGCAGCAGATAATTCAAAGAGTAAAAGAAGCCTTTCTGGAGATGGGGTTCACGGAGATTCGTGGTCCTATCGTTGAAACAGCCTTCTGGAACTTCGACGCCTTGTTCCAGCCTCAGGATCATCCTGCCAGGGAGATGATGGACACCTTCTATCTGGCGCAACCCAAGGAGGGTGGGCTGCCAAAAAAAGATGTTGTTGATGCGGTGGCTAAAACGCATGAGAATGGTTGGATAACAGGTTCTAGAG
>Ga0209636_10005270_pt1 | contig 13220 bp, 8 predicted proteins | sample DeeMarSWOR152_54_FD_187464 | JGI IMG/M metagenome (GOLD analysis project Ga0209636, IMG submission 187464) | Marine sediment microbial communities from White Oak River estuary, North Carolina - WOR-1-52-54 (SPAdes) (version 2) | ecosystem: Environmental > Aquatic > Marine > Intertidal zone >...
AGAGGATAGAGGCTGGATTGGTGCGGAAGAGATTTTGGGCAGTGGTGCTGTGAAAGCGATTTATATGTCCGGCGACGTTGTGGTAACCGAAGGTCAGCGGACGATCCGTGCTGAGGAGATGTATTACGATTTCGAAAGCAAAAAGGGCCTTGCGATAGGGGCGGTGATGCGGAATTTTGATGCGGCGCGTGGGATACCGATTTATGTTCGCGCGGCGAAGCTGCAGCAGATTGCGGAAAACCAGTTCGCCGCTGACGATATCACCCTGACAAGCAGCGAATTTTACGTTCCTCAGGTTTCGCTTAACGCATCGAATGTGAATATCACTGATACGACTCCTGTTGACGAGCGATTGGGGAGGCTTTCTGATAGCAGTTATGATGCTGAGATGCGTGATGTGCGTTTGAAGATGGGTGATACAACGATTTTCTACTGGCCGTTTCTGCGTAGTAACCTGCAAAGACCTGATGTTCCGCTCAAAAGCGCCCATATTGGTCATGATAACACGTGGGGGACATCGGTTGAGACGCGATGGTATTTGGCGCGGTTATTGGGATTGCGGGAGGCGGAAGGGACGGACAGCACTCTTGCACTGGATTATTACGGCAAACGCGGGTTCGGCACGGGCGTGGAGGTTGATTATGAAAGAGAGGATTATTTCGGCAAGCTTTTAGGTTATATTATACACGATAGCGGCGAGGACAGGCTCGGCAGATACAGCAGTCGCAGAGACATAGAGCCGCCCCGTGAGCTCCGGGGCCGTTTCTTCTGGCAGCACAGGCATTTTCTTCCTTACAACTGGCAGGTTAGCAGCGGGGTCAGTTATTCATCCGATGAGCGTTTTATAGAGAGTTATTATCGTAACGAATTTAACGTGGGGGAGAGGCAGGAAACGTATCTTCATCTAAAGCGTCTTCAGGACAACTGGGCGTTGTCTTTTCTGGGCAAGGGGCGGATAAACGATTTTGCCGACGAGCTGGAAGAGATGCCCGGCGCCGAGTTTCACGTGACGGGCCAGTCACTTTTCGATGATATGTTCACTTTGTACAGCGATACGGAAGTCGGCCGGCTGCGACAGAGAATAGGCGACGAGCATACGACCGCAATCGACGAGGAGCAGTTTTCATTTATATCTCAGAGAGTCGAGCTTGATATGCCAATCTACTCTTCAGCTTTTAAGATTATACCTTTTGTGGCCGGGACTTTCGGCTATGACGACCGCAGCGGCTTTAGAAGGTCACTTGTGGATGGAAGCAATGCGGGCAGCTTTGGCGAGGACAAGGTCTTGCTTGGCGAGGCGGGGCTTCGTGTATCGAGTCAATACTGGAAGGTCTATCCTAATATCCAATCGCGGCTCTGGGATTTGAACCAGTTGCGGCATATCATAAAGCCGCAATTGACGGCGGTTTTTTACGAGGAAAATGATTCTGTTGTTGAGCAACATGATACTTTCAATATAGGTATTTCTCAGCGGCTGCAAACAAAGAGGGGCCCAGCAGATAATCGTCGGACGGTTGACTGGATGCGTCTGGATACGGACTTTACGTGGGTAAGTGACTCTGAGAGCGCTGATAGCAGCGGGCCGGATAGATTTATCTGGAACAAGCCGATTGTGCCTCTGCGTGTGCTTTCGGCACCTGAGATTTTTAACGGGGACCTTGAGAGCGGACTGCACAGATTTGAGATGTTTGGGCCGAGGCGCGATTACTTCGGCGCCGACTACATCTGGCGTTTGAGCGACACGTCCGCTTTACTGAGTGATATGCATTTTGATACGCAAAGCGGAGTGGTACAGCAATTTAACGTTGGTATTTCGCACCTTCGCTGGCCTAATTTGAGTTATTATATAGGCAGCAGATATTTGCGGCGGGTGGAGGTTCTGGACGAGAAAGGTTCGAATGCGTTTACTTTTGCGGCGACATACGTGCTTGACCCGCGCTATACATTGGTATATTCAGCGCAGTATGATTTTGACTATGGTGCAAGTATACGAAGTGATATAACGCTTATAAGACGTTATCACAGGATATATTGGGGTATTACGTACAGCGCGGACGAATCTCTTGACAGACATTCAATTGTATTTAGTATATGGCCCCAGGGTATTCCTGAAATGGCTATCGGGCCGAGAAGGTATGTTGGAGGGGGCGGCTACGATTAATTATTGAAAAAAGAGAAGAACATAAGGCAAAAGTTAGAGTAAGAATCGGCAGATATAGTAAATAGGAAATGGTGAATTGACAAAAGGAGAGCGTTATGGCGTTGGTTAATACCAAAAATATGTTCGAGATGGCCCTGATAGGCGGCTATGCAGTTGGTGCGTTCAACGTGAATAATATGGAAATCACACAGGGTATAATAGGAGCTGTAGCCGAGGAGAAGGCGCCGCTTATTCTTCAGGTGTCGCGAGGCGGACGTGAGTACGCCAGCCTTAGCTATTTGAAGGCGATCATAGATGTGGTTGTTGCTGAAAATCCGGATATTCCAGTCGCAATAAATCTTGACCACGGTGATAATTTTGAGACATGCAAACAATTCGTTGACGCCGGTTTTACGTCGGTGATGATAGACGCATCGAAACTGCCTCTCGAAGAGAATATTGCAGTTACGAAGAAGGTGGTCGAATATGCGCACGCACACGACGTTGTTGTTGAAGCAGAACTGGGTCAGCTGGGGGGAATTGAAGAGGATGTTGTCGGAGTCGATGATGTGAGCAAGCACGTAGCCGACCCCGACCAGGCGGTGGAGTTTGTTGAGAAAAGCGGCTGCGATTCTCTGGCGGTAGCTTGCGGGACGAGCCACGGTGCGTACAAGTTTAAAGCTGAGCCGAAGCTGGCTTTCGATGTGATACAGGAGATAGGCGACAGGCTGCCCGGCTTTCCCTTGGTTATGCACGGTTCGAGCAGCGTACTGACGGAGTTCGTCGAGCTTATTAACAAATACGGCGGCAATATGCCGAATGCTATGGGTGTTCCGGAGGAGTCGGTCAGCAGGGCGGCAAAGATGGCAATCTGTAAGGTCAATATCGATACTGATTTGCGGCTGGCTCTGACGGCTAAAATCAGGCAGGTTTTTGCAGAAAATCCCGGCGAGTTTGACCCGCGTAAATACCTCGGGCCGGGTAGAGAAGCTATTAAAGAGATGGTTAGACATAAGCTGCATGTTTTAGGTTGTGCGGGAAAGGCGGCTGAGTGTATGTAGGATCGATGCTCGATACTCGATGCTCGATGCTCGATATTCAGGAATCGGGAATACGAGAGACGAGATGTGAAATGTGAGAAATGAGACATAAAAAAGAAAATTTTACGTTCTATTTTTTGTTTTTTAGCTCTCTTTTATGTGTGCTCGGCTACGTTTTTGCGACGCAGTCAGCGGCCGTTGAACCCCTGCCAGCGACAAGCAGGGGCAGGCCCCTGCCAGTAATCCCAGCCATCGACCAGCGGGAACAGGCAAGCAGTGGGGAACCCAACGTTGTTGAAACGGTTTGTGAGCTAATTTACCAGGGTCAATTCGACGCTGCCGATGAACTAATTGGTGAGGATTCACGGCTTGGTCGGCTGGCGAAGATTGTCCAGGAATACAAGGAAATAGAACAACGGCGTCAGTCAGCTCGAAAGGCTGCTTACGAAGAACAATTAGCTGAACTCGAAAAGTTCCGAGCCGAAGCGGACAGCAACGATGTAAATGATATTCCTGCTGTGTTTTCGGTTATTTCCAAGGCGGTCGAGTTTGCGGATGATGCGCAGAGAGAGCAGCTTCTTTCAGAGCCGTTCGTAAAGCGGATTTTTCAACAGGCGCTGGACACGAGCGCTGAGTTCGAGTCAGAAGGGAAATGGCTTGATGCCTACACAAATTGCTACTATTGGCTTCAGGCAATCGAGCCTGACAATAAGGCGTATTCGGATTATGCCGAGCAGCTTCTGGACAAGGCCGGTATTGTAGCGTCTTTCCAGGACAGCCCCTGTGAAACCCGCGAGGAGCGTTATGAAGGAGTGAAGAAAGAGATGTTTGAGCGGGCGATTAGCGCCCTTAAAGCCAATTACGTCACTATTATTGATTATCGTCAAATGGCGACGAAGGCCGTCAGGCGGTGCGAGCTGCTTGGCGAGGTGATGAAATTTCCGATGGACGATTTCGGAAATGGCGCAGGAAAACAAGCGTCCGGCAACGGCGGCGGAGATTTCCAATTGAAGGTTGAAGATAGAAAATCCCTATCGGCCTGGTCGGCGGCTCTTGCAGCGGTTCTGGATGAAGTAGAGCGTTCGCCCAAGGGTGTGAGTAAAGATAAGTTTATGGATGTTTTTGAAAAAGTGCTGGCACTGAACAGGACGACCGTTCAATTTCCCCTTCCGGTAGTGATTGCCCAGTTTACAGAAGCAGCATTGTCCGCCCTTGACCCTTATACGGTTATGGTTTGGCCCCGGCAGGTTCTGGAATTTGAGAAGATGATGACCAATGAGTTTACGGGCATCGGGATAGAGATATCGAAACGTAAGGGTCTATTGACAATAACGAGTCTTTTGCCTGATACACCGGCGTACAATTCGGGTCTTGATGCCGGCGATGTGATAGAAGCGGCAGACGGTGTTGAGACGAAGGACATGTCCCTTATCTGCGCGGTTCGTAAGATAACCGGACAAGAAGGCAGCAAAGTAACACTGACGATAAGACGTCCCGGGGAGGAAAAAACCAGGGACATTACGATAACCAGAGCGAAGATAGTTGTTCCGACAATTCGGGGCTGGCAAAGGACCGAGGCAGGCCGCTGGCTGTATATGATTGATGAGAAGAATAAAATCGGTTATGTCCGCCTTACCGGTTTTTCTGCAGAGACCGCTTCGGACTTAGAAGAAGTGCTGTCGGGCCTTGAGGGCGAAGGATTGAAAGGATTGATTCTGGATTTGCGATTCAACTCGGGCGGTTTTTTAGATAGTGCCATAGCGGTAACCGATAAGTTCATCGAAGAAGGCCTGATAGTTATTACTCGTCCGCGGTCGTGGCTGTCGTCGACTTACGCATCGGCGCACAAGAAGAAGACGCACCCGAATTATCCACTTGTTATACTGATTAATTCCGGCTCTGCGAGCGCTTCGGAAATAGTGTCAGGGGCATTGCAAGACCCGAAACATAAACGGGCAGTATTGGTCGGCGAAAGGACTCACGGCAAAGGCAGCGTGCAGGGGATAACGCACTATCCAGGCGAAGGAGCGCAACTGAAATATACGATGGCGTATTATCATTTACCTTCCGACCAGAGAGTTAAAAGCCGGGAGGCGATGGAAAAACAAGGCAGAAATGACTGGGGCATCGGGCCGGATATCGAAATCGAATTGAGGACCGATGAGCTCAGGAAAATGATTGATATCCAGAGGGATAATGACGTGCTGGTTAGGGCCGACCACGACAATAGCGGCACAGCGTTAAAAAGGCATACGGCCGAGGAAACCCTTGCTGCCGACCCGCAGCTGGCGGTTGGCATTTTAGTTGTTAAGAGCAAATTGATTCAGGCCAGCACTCTGGTTTCGAGTGTAAATTAACTTTCTGCTAAAGGGATGAGCGGATTTGACAAACCAGGAAGATACAGGAAGAGATTCTTCGGGGGGGCAGCGCTCGGGCGACCCCCCTGCTTTCTTGCGAAAGCAAGAAGGGGGGCAGGGCAGGTTTGAACGTCAAAGGCGAGAAAAGCTATCCGGCATTAAGCAATTGGGCATTGACCCTTACGGGGGCAGATATGACGGGGCCGAGCGTGCCTGCGATATCAAGAGCAGATATAAAGAAGGCGTAGAGAAACAACGTGCCAAATGCGCCGGCAGGATTGTGCTGCTGAGGGACATCGGGAAGCTGATTTTTATTACTCTGCGCGACTGGAGCGGGACGATACAGGTCGGGCTGAGCAAAAATCTGCTTGGTCCGGAGTCGTCCGGCTGGCCTCTTGCGAAGCTGCTTGAGCTTGGGGACATAATCGGTACGGCCGGTCAATTGGGTAAGACCAAAACCGGTGAGACTACTATATGGGCTGATAAAGTTTCGCTTTTGAGCAAATGTTTGTGCCAGCCGCCGGAGAAGTTTCACGGTCTTTCGGATATCGACCTTCGGTATCGGCACCGGTTTGTAGATTTGTGGGCCAATCCTGAGGTAATGGAGCGGTTTAAGAATCGCAGTGCCATCATCTCAACAATTCGAGAATTTCTTCAGGGCCGCGGCTTTCTGGAAGTTGAGACGCCGATGATGCAGCGGGAAGCCGGCGGTGCAGCGGCAAAACCGTTCATAACACACCATAACAGCCTGGATTTGGATTTGTTTTTGCGGATAGCGCCGGAGCTGTTCCTAAAAAGACTGCTGGTGGGGGGGATGGAAAAGGTCTTTGAGATAAACCGAAATTTCCGCAACGAAGGTTTGAGCAGGCAGCACAATCCGGAATTTACGATGCTGGAGCTGTATCAGGCCTACGCCGATTACAACGTGATGATGGATTTGACGGAGGAGATTGTTTGTCTGCTGGTGGAAAAATACTGCGGCGCCGAAAAGGTTCGGTTTGGTGATGAGACAATTGATTATACCCGACCCTGGCGGCGTGTGCGATATGCGGAACTGCTGAAAGAACACAGCGGGTGCGAAATTGATGATATAAAGGCAGTGAGGATGAGAGCGGCCGACCTGGCTTTAGATGAAGGGGGTATGGATGATGCGGTAGTTATCAATGAGGTGTTCAAGGCGACAGTCGAGGACGATCTGGTTGCCCCGACGTTTGTGATTGATTATCCGGCTGCGCTGTGTCCGTTGACGAGGCGCAAAAAAGACGATCCGAAGTACGCTGAGCGGTTTGAATTGTATATAGCGGGGATGGAGCTGGCGAACGCGTATACGGAGCTGAATGACCCTGCCGTTCAGGAGGAGAACTTCAAGATTCAGCTTAGAGGGCAGGAAGAGTCGATGGCGAGGATGGATAAAGATTTTATAACGGCGCTGAAGTATGGTATGCCGCCGGCAGGGGGGTTGGGTATTGGAATTGACAGGTTGGTAATGGTCTTGACCGGTGCTACGAGTATTCGTGACGTAGTGCTGTTTCCGCTGCTGAAGCCGCTTGGGGAATAACCATAAAAGACACCAAGACACGAAGAAAAAATTAACGGAACAGGTAGACAGATGAAGGTTGCGTTTAAGGGTTGCGGTTGCGCAGCTCGTATCGGTTGCGTCGAATGTAAGGCGTTATGGAAGGCAAAAAACCTATTAGAAGTTTTCATGATTTAGAAGTTTATCAGACTGCTTATCAGGCAATGCTTGACGTATTCAAGCAAATTTTACCAACACTGCCGAACGAGGAAAAATACGATTTGATTGACCAGCTTAGGCGTTTAACCAAAGCCGTTCCTCGTTTGATAGCAGAGGGTCACTCTAAAAGGCATCAGAAGAAAGGATTTCAGAAATACATAGATGATGCAATGGCAGAGTCTAATGAAACGATGGTTTCTTTAGCCCAGGCCAAGGATATTTATTCTTCTCTGGTCGACGTCAAAATGTGTGAGAGACTGATAGATACATACGACAAGATTAGCCGGCAGTGTTACAATTTGGCAATTGCGTGGGATAAGTTTAGTGTACGCAAATCCCGAACGCAACCGAAAGGCGATGCGCGAAACGAGTAGCGCAACCGATAAACGAAATACGTAATTTGTTAGCTTTGTGGTCTCTGAATAAAAAGCTGGTGTAGGATGCTAAAATTATTTTTGTGGCTGCGATACCTGCGTAAGAAAAAGATTGTATTTTTGAGCATTGCGGCAGTTGCTCTGTCTGTTGGATTGCTGATAGTAGTAGCGAGTCTTTTCACGGGTTTTATCAATGTGTTCGAGCAGAGCGCGGTTGAGACTATAGGTGATGTTGTTCTTACGCCGCCGATTAAATTTGGGAAATACCCGTTGTTTATCGAGCGGCTGGAGCGAGCAAGTGCGGTTGAAGCGGCAACGGCGACGCTATCGGCTCAGGGCCTGTTATATGTTAGCAAAGGCGATGTTCGCAGGGTGAGCGTTTTGGGTATCGAGCCGGGGCGGCGAGTGAAGGTAACGGCTTTTAAGCGGTCTTTGCTTAAACAGAAGGAATCACCTGGCGAACCGTCTTTTGAAGTGGCCGACTATCCGGAAAGCGTCGGAGGATTTGTGGGCATCGGAGTATTGGCAGAGCCGGATGAAAAGACAGATGAGTATGATTTCGACGCGGTTGAGAAGATGTTCGGCCAACGTGTTGTTCTTACTACAGGAACGGTTATCGAGGATTCCAAGCAAGAGGGGACGGAAGGAGCAGGGAGGTTTAAGAGGGAGCTTGTGCCGTTTAGAATTGCGGACATCATTTTCACTGGGGTCTATTATCTTGATAACACATTTATTTGCCTGCCTATAGACGAACTGCAAAAAACCTTATACCCGAAAGAAGACGTTCAGATTGCCGACCAGATACAAATTAAACTTGCCGGTGACGTGGATGCGGATGTTGCAATGGCGGAGATTTGGGGTTTGTGGCGGGTATTCGCCGCTGAGCAGCTTGGCTGGGGCCCGTATCTTATAAGAGAAACCTCTGTCAAGACGGCTAAACAGATGCAGAGCCAATATGTGGCTGAACTGCGAAAGCAAATGGGGGTTCTGTTGTTGATATTCGGAGTCGTTAGTTTTAGTGTTGTTGTTCTTGTTTTCTGTATATTCTATATGATTGTGAGACTAAAGCAGAGGGATATCGCAATAGTAAAAAGCTGCGGGACAGGGAGTGGTTCGGTGACGTTGATTTTTGTCGGTTTCGGCGTTTGTGTTGGAATAATCGGCTCGGCGATAGGGGCCGTTCTGGGATACGCTGTTACAAAAAATATAAATACGATTGAAGAGTGGATAAGGGTAATCTTCGGATTGAAGCTGTGGAAAAGCAGCGTTTATATGTTTAGTAAGATACCCAGTGAGGTTGATTGGTCATCGGCATTTGCTATTGTGTTGTTCGCCGTAGCAGCAGCAGCTATCGGAGCGTTGATACCTGCGATTGTGGCGGCGCGGACAAGACCGGTGGAGATTTTAAGATATGAATAATGGATATCGAATATCGAATGATGAACTTCGAAGTTCAGTATTCTAAATTCGATATTCTATGTTCTTCGAGAAGGTTATGTACAAGATTATTCTTGCATTCAGGTACTTGATAACAAGACCCATAGCATATCTTGCCGTTTTGGCGGTTTTTCTTTGCGTTTTTACTGCTGTCGTAGTAATGACGGTTCTGACGGGGCTTGTAACTGATTTTAAGCAGAAGAATCGTAGTTTTGTGGGAGACTGTGTTGTCGGTACCGAATCGCTGGTGGGCTTTGCATACTATGAGGATTTTATGAAGATACTGGAGCGTAGCGATTTTGTTGAAGAAATCTCGGCTGTGATAAAAAGCTACTCACTGGTAAGTCCGGTCGGTACAGAACGGAGTGTCGGGGTCGAGATTATGGGTATCGACCCGGTCAAACACAGTCGAGCAACGGGCTTTGGTCAAACGCTTTATTACCGAAAAAATGACGTGTCAAAGGCGTTTGAGCCGATTTATGACGCGAATCTTTTGGGTTGTGTGATAGGTGTTGACTTGATGCTAATGCGTGATGCTAAAAGCAGGTATTTTTATGAAGCCAGTCCGAGGGAGCGGGCTTTTTCAGTAAGTTGCTTTCCACTGACGGCCAGAGGCGCATTGGCTAAAGCCGAGACGGGGATGGTAAATACAAAAATTTTCTATTACAGTGACAATTCGGAAAGCGGTTTGGCCCGTGAGGATGGCTCGATGGTTTATGTTCCGTTTGAGCAGGCGCAATTGCTTTGCGGAATGGGCGGAGGTGCCAAAAGGGTAAACGCCATTCATATCAAATTCAAGCCGGGTGTCAAACTACAAGAGGGATGTGAAAAGGTTTCTTTATTATGGCGGAAGTTTGTGGAAGAAAAGGGCAGCGAAACGCAGGCATACTTGTTTGAGAAGGTAACGGTGCAAAGCTGGAAGGAGTACAGACGTGGATTCATCGCGGCAATGGAAAAAGAACAGACGATGATGACGGTGATGTTTGGACTTGTGGGGATTACGACTGTGTTTATTGTGCTTGTGGTTTTTTATATGATTATAAGCCATAAGAGTAAAGATATAGGTATCCTGAAGAGCATAGGTGTTTCGAATGCAAACATTATCATATTATTTTCGTGTTTTGCTTTTTTAGTGGGTTTTTTTGGCTCTGGTTTGGGAGTGGTGGTGGGATGGCGGTTCCTGGTGCATATCAATGGTATAGAAGATTGGCTTTTTGAGCGTTTCGGCTTTCAGCTTTGGGACAGGACAATTTATACGATAGGGGATATTCCGAACCAGGTGGATGCGAAGGTTCTGGCGGCAATTATTCTTTCGGCGATAGCCGCGTGTATGGTTGGTTCCCTGTTGCCGAGCTGGCAGGCGGCGAAACGAAAGCCTGTGGAGACTTTGCAAGTTGCTCAATTGTGAAAGGAAAAAGAATTAGCCACAGGTTGCACAGAAGAAAGCAGATTAGATAAAAGAAAATTAAACGCTAAAGACTAAAATCGGTGAAATCAGTGTCAAAGAAATTATTATGAATAAAGGCGAATTTAATCCGTCAAAAGACGCCGGATCTACGACCCCGTCGAAAGATGCCGAGGCTTCGATATTGAAGGCCGAAGGGGTTTATAAATCCTATCGAATGGGCGCGACAGAGGTCAAGGTGCTCAAAGGCGTTGATTTGGCCGTGAAGAGCGGTGAGTTTGTTGCAGTAGTAGGGGCTTCGGGCAGCGGTAAGAGTACGCTGCTGCATATATTAGGTGCGTTGGATAATCCGGACAAGGGCGTTGTGGCGTTTGGGGGGCGTGATTTGAGGCAATTTAGTGGGAGGCAGTTGAATAGATTTCGCAACAAAATGGTCGGATTTGTGTTTCAGTTTTATCATTTATTGGACGAATTAAGTGTGTTGGAGAATGTATTTCTGCCGGTAATGGTTTCAAAGAGCGTGGTCGGCTGGTTTACGTGTCGCAGATGGGCAAAAAGGCGGGCGAGAGAGCTTCTTGTTCAACTTGGTTTGGGTGAGAGGGCCAACCATAAGCCATACCAGCTGTCAGGCGGAGAGAGACAGAGGGTGGCAATCGGCAGGGCTTTGATGAATGAGCCGAGAGTTGTTCTGGTTGATGAGCCGACAGGAAATCTTGACTCTGCGACAGGAAGTGGTATATTAGATATTTTTGCGGAATTGAATAGAGCCGGCCAGACAATTGTAATGGTAACCCACGATGAGCGAATCGCCCAAAGGGCCGGGCGGATAATAACGCTGCTTGATGGTAAAATTCGTCGTGCGTGAAGGCCCCCTTGGGAGTAACCCGGGCGTGATGCGTATCGCGAAGAGATAAATACGCAATACGAGAAACGAAATTATGGGACTAAAAATTTGGCTTGACGATAAACTTGTTGACGAGGCGGATGCTAAAATATCTGTTTTTGACCACGGTCTGCTTTACGGCGACGGGGTTTTCGAGGGTATTCGTGTTTATAACAGCAGGATATTTGAGCTAGAGGCGCACATCAGGCGGCTTTATGAGTCGGCCAAGTCGATTCGCCTTGATGTCCCGATGAACAAAGGCAAACTTATCGGTGCCGTTGAAAAAACCGCTGAAGCCAACGGCATTATTGACGGCTATATCCGACTGGTGATAACCCGCGGAGTGGGGACTTTGGGCCTGAATCCTTTCATCTGCGAAGGTGGGCGATTAATTATTATAGCCGATAACATTCAGCTTTATCCGGAGGAGCTTTATGAAAAAGGGATGAAAGTAATCAGTGCGACGACGGTTCGCAATCATCCGCTGGCACTTCCACCGCAGGTTAAGAGCTTGAATTATCTGAACAATATCCTGGCGAAGATTGAAGCGCTGGACAATGATGTGCCCGAAGCGGTTATGTACAACCACGAAGGATATGTTGCCGAGGCAACTGGCGACAATGTTTTTATTGTGAGAAACGGCGTGATTTATACACCACCGGTTGAAGCAGGCGCACTGGAAGGGATAACGCGAGGTATCGTTATCAAATTGGCCAAGGAAGAGAATATTGAGGTGGTCGAGAAGAATCTGACGAGGTGTGATTTGTATATTTGCGATGAATTTTTCCTTACCGGGACGGCTGCCGAGGTCATCGGCATTGTTGAGATTGACGGCAGGATTATCGGTGACGGCAAGCCCGGGCCTATTACCCGCCTGCTGAGAAAGAAGTTCTTCAAGTATGCCCACGGAAAGGAGAAATAGCGGATAGAAGTAATTGTCGATTTTCGATTGTCGACTGCTGAAAGAAAATCGTAAATCGAAAATTGTAAATCGCTATACGCTATGCAGCGACGGACTTATACGGACGTACCAGGCAATATCCCATTGAGCGAGGTTTCTGCTTTCGGGCTAATCAGTAGCCAATTGGGCCGGGTTAGGGTGCTAATCGATGAGCAATTGTCTGTCCCTGCCGGTGCAGGCGACATAAAGCCGTTACTGGAATCTGTGAGTACCCGCAGGGGCAAGATGCTTAGGCCCGGTCTGGTTTTGCTTGCGGGCGGCTGCTGTGGTAGAATCACAGAGGAGCACATCCGTGTTGCAGCGATTGTTGAGATGATTCACAATGCGACGCTTCTGCACGATGATGTTATAGACGAGGGGCAAAAACGACGTGGGCTGCCTACGATAAACAGTCTTTGGGGTAACGAATCCGCTGTATTATTGGGCGATTTTTTATTAAGCCGAGCTTTCAAGATGTGTGCCGAACTAGAGCCGGAGGTTGCAAGGGTAATAGCCGCTACCGCGATTAGGGTCTGCGAAGGTGAATTGAGGCAGGTAAGTCAAAGGCAGAATTGGCAGTTGAGCGAATCAGAGTATATCGACATAATCACCGAAAAAAGTGCTACTCTTTTTAGTGGATGCTGCCATCTTGGCGGCCTTCTGGCCCGGGCAGGCGAAAAGCAGGTTCAGTCGTTGGCGGAATTTGGTTTGAATGCCGGCATTGCGTTTCAAATTACCGATGATTTACTCGACATAATCGGGGATGAAAACAAGACGGGCAAAACACTCGGCAGTGATGTCAGTAAACACAAGCTGACGCTGGCCGTAATACATTTGTTAGGGGTGGTGGACGACCCCGCACCAATTAGGCAGAGCCTAAGCTCAATTGGTGCTGGGCTGGCGGAGATG